>CEQB01096825.1_pt1 | contig 16053 bp, 15 predicted proteins | sample 530581 | NCBI WGS metagenome assembly CEQB01 (sample SAMEA2620588, study PRJEB7988) | marine metagenome | biome: marine biome (ENVO:00000447); feature: deep chlorophyll maximum layer (ENVO:xxxxxxxx); material: "saline water (ENVO:00002010), including plankton (ENVO:xxxxxxxx)" | depth 75 m
TCAATCTCAAGCGCAGTGGTGTTGTTATCAGGAACAGCAATAGTGCCCCCGCCAAGCGCGTTGCCAAAAATAAGAATGTTAGCGTCTGCCATAACTCACCTCACCCTACGTGCGCGTCAATTTTTAAATCGCCGCCGCTCATCGATGAGCCGTTGTCATCGTACGTTACACGAATTAAACCAGCGGGAAAATCAAAGTTAACAAGAGTTAAAACGTTTTGCGTTAAATCCAAAGTCTGAATGTCCGACTCTGTTTGTTCAGCGCCACCGGCGTTATCAAAGACGTACTTGATTCTTACCCGCGTGTTCGTTGAAGCACTTAAGGCCGCCACTGTGAGCCTGCCTTCATCGTGCATCATACGGTGCTCAAAGGCAGTGTCCTCTGTAACGGTGCCGCTGCCGAGAGTTTTTCTAAAGCTTGCAATCTGTGCCATTATCTTAATCCCTCAACCGCTCTTGCTTTGCGGCGTTTAGCTGTTTGAATTGGGTCCACAAGGTACAGCTTCTTACCCGGCATGACCGATCCAATGGACAAGTCTGTCCTCGCATCATCCGTCACCCCAAAGAAATTCAAACCCCTCGCAACACCCCTGTCAATCCCCATCCAGTCACGACCTACCCTGTATCTCAACCACAACTCATACGCCTCGTCGGTCATCCCATGCCGCATATACAGCTTAGACAAATTCAGCATCGATTCACCAAAAGGCGCAGCTATCTGCATCTGACTACCGAGCTTTGAGTCCGTAACACGAAACAAAGACTCCGTGATATCATCCATGCTATCGAACTCTAGGTCGTCTAGGCTAGGAAGATATTCCTCTGAAGTGTACGCCTGGTGACGCCTTGCGTCAAATCCGCTGAGCATTGCCGACAAAGCCATACCGCCTGGGCCAAGCTGTGCCTCTACCGCTGTTCCGCCGCCAAACCCTGGAGCAAGAGCGCCTAGGCCAGCAATCGGAAACTCTAGCTGCATCATCGCCACTGAGTGAGAGCCTGAGTTGTTTTGCCCTGGCTGAAACTCTGCTGGTGCTTGGAATGCTCCCGCTAAACGCATGTGGTCTGGAATACCAACGCCTGCCACTGGCTGCTCTTTGCCGTACTGGTACTCGGCAGCCATTCTTAGTTTCTCAAAGGCTGCAAGGCGTTGAGGGTTCTTGTAAACCTGTTTGACCAAGTGCGGAAGGATAAACCTGTTCCAGCTGTAAAAGGCAAAAATGTCTCGAAGGTAACCCTTCTCAACGCTTGTCATTCGATTGTAGTTGCCAGCGTACTCGGTGGTAAAGTCCAAGGCCTTGTATACGTCTTGTGGGTCAGAGCTGCCCTTGCGCATCATGTAGCCAAGAAAGGCAACGCTTTTCTGGTAATCGTCACCTAGGGCTGCAACCTGCTGCATCCTTGTCTTGGATGCAACCTTCTGCATAAAACCAGCGTACGTTGCACCAACACCTTTGCCGACCGTTAGGTCTGCTCCAAAGCGCAGACCGGATTGCCCAATAACGCCGTACTCGTCCATGACTTTATACAGCTCACCAAGGGTGGTTTCTTCCCCTGATTTGCCAAGTCGCAGCTTCATGCCCAGCGCTGCCTCGTCTCCAGAAAAAGCAGCAACGCTCGCTGCCCTTGCCGATGCCCACTGAAGCCTTGGGTTTGCCGCCTTGACCCCGTGCGCTAAAATCCCAAGACCAACCGCGCCCGCTAGGTTTGTTCCGTGAAACGCCAGGCTTCTTAGAACAGTCGTGTTGGTTCTAAAGACAGAGTTGGCTGGCTGAAGAATGTATTCGTTAAAGTCTTTTAACAAGCCCGCAGCTTCGTTTACGCCTCCGTCGCTAAGCTTTGGCAAAATCTCGTTAAGCCTGGCCGCCATGGCTTTTGGCAGAATTACCTCGGCGTCCCTAACTGGGTCGCCAGCTTTACCGGCTAGCTGCAAGTAGGCCTGCTTAAGGTCCGGCGAGAGGTACGAGTAATGCAGGCCGGTCTCTTCAGACAAGGCTGCTATCTCTTCGTTGAGCTTTGTCCCGCCTTTGCTGGGCTTAACGTGTATTAGCTTGGCCCCGCGTAGATCTGACAGTTCCTTGCCAAACATCCGAGTAAGCGCCGCGACTTCTGCTGCGCGACCAGCAACGTTCGCCTCTCTTCTGATGTGGTCCCTCCACTGCATCCTTGCGTTTTTAATTGGCTGAGCGCCACCCTCCCTTGCAACAGCTGCCCAGCTTGTTGGGTCAATTCGGTGAGAGCCGTTAGCTCCAACCATATCAACCTTGCTGGCGTGCATTTGCAGTTGGTGGATAAGTCGCCTGGTGGGCTTATCAAGCTTCATGCCTTTGGCGATAAATGAGTCAATGCCGCCAGCGTTTGCCAAGCGGTCGTTCATCCTAGCAAACTCGTCGTTAAGCGCTGCCTTCCTGTTCTCCAGCCGATCAATCGCTGCAATGATGTCGTCTTTTTGGAACGCAGAGGCTTTTGCCAAAGACCTCTTCTTAATGCCTATTGCTCGTTCAACCTGTGCGGCGCGATCGCGAAGGGTGCTTACGCGGACAGCCTCTGACGCCTGCGTTACTGATGCGAACCCCGCCGCCTTAACCTTTTCCTCTAGGTTCCCAATGCCTTCAAAGTTTCTATAGGGCACGTAGTTGAGGACTTTGCCTGCTGTTGAAATTGTTCCACCAACAACTTTGTTGAGCATCCCTCTTCGGGCCGACATGTCATACAACTCATCGGATAGCTTCTTCACCTCACCAACAACGGGTCTCAGGTTTTTTGGCAGGTTGTCTATTCCGACACCCGTGTCTAACACTCTAAACAGTGCTTGAGACTCCGTTATCTCTTCGGTCTTGTCGCCGGTCTTCCATGTTAAAGTTCGTTTTTCACTAGCCTTAGACAGCAGCTCGTCAATTTGTCCGCCAATTATGCGAACCTTTCGGCTTGCTGCCCCGCCTGCATCCTCTGCTGCTTTCACAGATCTTCGTATCGAATCCCCAAAATCACCCAGCTCACGTATCGTTTCATCGTTGTCGATTGACTTAACAAAAACACTGCGAACCTGCTTAATAACAGGAGCTTGCCTTACGGCTGCCCCGGCCTTTCGTATGCGCTCTTTCCCTACCGCTTTTGTTGTTAGAGCCGCAGCCCCTTTAAAGATGGTGCCGCCAAGGATGTTAAGAGGATCTGCAAGAATCTCAGTAGCCAGCTGTGCTCCTGCCGGATGCCTCAGGGCAAGGCGAGTTAAGGCGTCGTCGCTTTTAAGGCGTCGATGATAAATGTTTTCGGCCTTTGCCTGAACAATTTCCCTGGTGTCCCCGGGTTCTTTGTTTTCAATCGCCTGCTTAACCGAGTCTACCCAGTAGCTGTGTGCAATGTAGCCAAGCTCATCCGCTAGCTCAGGCGCATCGTTAAGCATTAGCATAGAAGAAAAACCGCCGCTTATTGCATCGTCAAGTAGCGCTCCCATCTCAAGCACTTTGCCTTTTACGCTTTCAATGTTTCTTGCGCCAAGCTTTCCTTGAGCCCTAAGCTGCTCTCGTTCGCGCAGCCCGCGCATGTAGCCAGCAGGCAAGCCTTGAGCAAATCGTCCGCCAGAACCAAGCACGTCAAGAATGCCAACACCAATATCAACAAAGAACCTGCCAACTGGGTTCCTGGCCTCAGATGGTGCCTCCCTTGTTCCCGGCGGCTTGCGCTGCAAGGTGTCCATTCTCTCCTGCATCTCAATGCGCATCTCTTCTGGAATCTTTGGATCTTCAAGCAAAAGGTCGCCAGGCCTCTCTGTAAAATGTGGCAGAATGTCTTCAGGCACGTCGCCGTCTAAAAGCATTTGCCTTTTTACTTGTCCTGCCGTCAGCTTATAGCCGCGCCCATCAGCAAGCGATTTGCGCTGCTCCTCATTCAGCCTAACGTCCTCAGGCTTAATCATGGCGCCTTGCTTGATGGCCTTTCTCAGGCGAATGCGTTCATCTGTGTCGATTAAGTTTCGCTTGGCTTTGCCCTGAGAATACGCTTGCTCCGCTCTTTGCTGAACCCAGGCCCTGTCGGTAATGCTGCCTTGGTTGGCCTCTCTGATTGCAAGGCCCACGCTTTTTTTCCAAAGCTCATCGTCATCGAAAACGCTCTTGGCGTAGTCAATCTCCATAGCTTTGCGCTCAGCCACGGGCTCGTAGAGAAACTTCTCCGCCTCCTCTCTCCTAAGGCGCTGTCGGTATTCAACCGGCTCATAGAATTCTATGAGGTCTTCAAGCCTGTTTGTGCTCATAAGGTCCTTCTTACGGTTCAACCCCCCGGGGGCTTCTCAAAGTCCTCTATCCTCATGGTTTCAGTTTGAGCTGGCTCTTTACCCGGCTCTCCGCGCAGCAAGCCTGCGGTCCCTGACAGGTCAGGAATAAGCGCGGCTATGTCCGGTCCAATTGACTGAATAAGCCTTCTCTCCTCTTCAATCAGCTGAGGCAACTGGTCTCTGGTTCTAGACATAGGCATCTGTGCGTCTTTAATTCTTTGCCGGGTTATCCTCAGAAGCTGCATGGCTGTTTGAACTTGTTGGCTTGGCCTAAGGGCTTGCGCTGTAACCTCAGCGCCTTGCAATCTTAAGTCTTGGCCCCGCCTGGTAAGCGCCTGGCTTTGGTCAAACCTGTCTTGACGACTTTGCTCAGCGTCTCTTTTGCGCTGCTGCTCTATTGCAAACTGATTAGCAAGGCGGTTCTCTTTGTCCTGTCTTTGCTTGGCCTTAATAAATTCTTGCAGTGCCTCCTGCTGCTTGTCTTGGCGCCCAACCATCCCCTTCATGCGTCCAGACTTGTAGGTCTGCGTAAGACGAGGATCTGTCGGAAGCTTTTCCTCCTGACCAAGCAACGCGCCGTACTCAGCTTGCAGGGCAACCGTGTCCTTGTATCGGTTGAACTCGTTTTGTTTTTGCTGCTCGCGGAAAGCCTGCTCCTTTAAAGCCATGCCTTGAGCAGCAAGCATCTGGCCTTGCTCTCGCTCCCGCCTTGCCAGTGCCCGATCAACCTGCGTTGGTTGGTTCAAGGCCTGACGAGCCCGGTGCAACAAATACATATCGCCTAAACTTGCCATGCTACTGCCCCATCAGTTCCATGTTGCGACGCCTTCGCTCCATCAGAGACTGGGCTTCGCGGTTTTGCAGCTGTCTGTCCAGCAGGTTTAACTGGTCAGCGCCTGTAGAAAACGGCTCACGGAGACTAAACCCTTCGTCGTAAGACCTTCCGCTTGCTGTTGGCTGAGATGTTTGGCCGGGAACGCCTACCGCCATTGCTGCGGTAGTTGCGGGCGATAGACCCATTGATCCAGCGCCTTGGACTCCTCTTCCAATTCCCATGGCAGCGCCCGTAGCCATTCGAGGATCAAGGTATTCAAACTGCGCCCCTACATCAAAAGGATCGCCGCCAGAGGCAAGCGCCTTGCCCCCACCAAACAGCGTTCCTAAACCAGCACCAAGAAACGGCATGCCAAAGGTAGAGCCGACAGCAGTGCCAAGAAGAGTCCAGTTAAGCCAGTTAGAGTTTCTTCTCTTTAGCTCGTTCTTTTTCTCAATCTCGGACTTACGAATATCTCTTTCTATTTGCCGCCGAACATCGTCCGTATAAGCACTGCGCGCTCTTACAGCACCGCGAAGCTGGCCAAGGCTGTCCTTCCTTGCCTGTTGCGCTTGCGCCATTCTTTGCGCCGGGTCATCGTACTGGTAAGCCATGCCGGTCTCCTAGTTGTAATTGATGTAGCCTTTTTCAATCATAAAGTCTTCAAGCGCCGTTGGCCCCGGGTAGGCACCGTTGTTTTCGTGTAGGTAGCGACTAAAGAACTGTTTGATTTCTTCTACCTTGTTCATGTTGCCGCCGAAGCGATAACTGCCGGGACTGCCGGACATGAAGTTACTTTCGCCAACCCATTCGTCATCAAGACCAACAGCGTTCATCATGCGCTCAATCGCGCCAGTCATTTCCGCTGTGCTTACCTCGTAATCGTGGTTTGCATATTTGGTTCTAAAGTCTCCGCCAACGCTGTAGGTGTCAGCGTTGCCAGCAATCTCAGGCGCGCTGCCTCCGCCCGACTCTGACCGCGCACGGTCCACAACGTCAACAGCCTCGCTAAACTTGCCCTCGTCCATTAGCTCTCGATACTCTTCTGGTAGATCGATGCCCATGCGTACGGCCTCAAGTTCAATTTGATTTGCCTGCTCCTGTGCCGACATCTCTCGACCAAACTTTCTATTGATGTCGCGCTCTTTTAACTCAAGCTGACGATCCAGCCACGACAGCTGCATGTTTCTAGTTCTTTCGCGTGCAGTGATTTGAGCCTCTGCTCTTTCGCGGGCTCCAAGGGTGGCGGTTGTAGCGATGCCGCCCATTAAGCCGCCGCCAACAGCTCCACCCATTGCCGCGTTAATTTCAGCCTGCCGCCTCTGAGCCCGAGCAATGTCTGCATCAATGCCTTGAAGAGCCGCTTCCTCATCAGCCTTAGCCTCAGCAATCAACGCCTCATACTGGGCGCGCTCATCGGCATATGGGTCTCCACCCGCTGCCGCACCCTGCTCTCCCATGCCACCAGCGCCACCAAGCTGCGGCATTTCCCCTGGAAGCTTTGGCATTCCAGGGGGCTGACCTCCCGGCAATGGGCCAGGGGCAGGCATCTGCAATGGTGGAGGAACTTGCTGCATCCCACCAGCTGGGCCAGGTCCGGGCTGACCGGGCATGACTTGCGTCTCGTTGCCACCGGGAAGCTGCTGTGCAAACACAGAGCTTTGAGGGTCTGGCCCCGCTGCCATTGGTGCGCCGCCAGGAGAACCTGCTGGTACCTGCATTGGAGGCATTGCTCCCTGAGGAATCTGCTCGCCAAACCCAGCAAACCCGCTGCCACTCATTGGCCGAAAGCCACCTCCGACTTCAGGCGGCAGCTGCATTTGTTGCTGCATTGGCGCCTCTTGCTGCGGTGGTGGCGATGGCGCTCGTGGTCTTTGCCTTTGCTGGCTTCCTGATGGAAACCCCGCTACCTGCATAGAGGGCACACCGGGAAGCTCTGGGCTCATTCCTTGCCCTGAGCCCTCTCTTGACTGGCGAGCCCTTTCGTCAATGCGACGAAGGTTTTGCTGGCGTGCGCCATTCTGCCGGTTATTCATGTGTCGCATGTTTTACCCCTAAGCCTGCAAGTCTCGTTCAAGAAGCAAAGTTACCCCAACAAACCCAGCGGCGTTAAGCACGCCCGTGCCCGTAGTCGCCCCTTGCCGTAAAACCAACACTCGGTTCTGGCTGCTGTGGTAAGCAACAGCCGTTGCATCAAGCGTTGCCTGGCCAGAGTTGCCGCTCCCGTCTGCGCTAACAGTCAGAGACTCTTCGTCAATCAGAACCGTAACGTCAGTTAGAGTTCCTGAATTATAATACGCCAGTGCTACGTCAATTGTTCCAGCGGCAGAGCCCGTGTCGGAAACAAACCACGCAGCTGTCTTCAGCGTCCAGTCGTTTTGCGTAGATGACAGACCAGGGAGAGGGGCTATGGCAATGACAGAGCCGGCGCTACCCCAGGTGTAGGCGGTGTTGTCGAGCACGATAGTCACGTACTCCTTGGACGCCGCAAGCTTGCTAATTGCAATGCCCGCCGAGGCCTTGATGTCGGTATTGTCGATTGCACCAAACTTGTTAGCAATGGACGTAAAGTTGCCCTCAAGCTCTGACTTTGTGATCGTGCTTGAAAGCGATGTCGTTAAGGTCAAAGACATGAGTTTCTCCTATGAAATTTCTGCGCCGAGCTTTGACAGGTAAATCACCCACGGCACATTAACCTCGTACTCTTTGCTAAACTGGCTCAAGGGTATTTTAGCAGGCATTGCGCTTAGTGCGCTAGTGAAGGCGGCTGCGTCATAGAAGGCCGGGATAAGCCTGTTCGCAGAGTTTTCTACGCACGCAACGCCGACCTGATGGCCTACGTTAATGCCCAAGTAGTACACGCTTCCAACCCTTAAGGTCGCTGGGTTTTCTAGGGTTTTCTCGATAACACCTGTTGCCCCAGCAGTTACCCGCACCTCTGTACCCGACACAACCCTAAAGGCCCGCTGCCCGTGCTCTCTGTCGTATCGGTATATCGCAAACCGGATTAACCTTGTTGCCCCTGGCGCAGAGGTAATTCTAACCCTGGCTTTCGCTACCTCAACGCCGCGCACTAGCTGCGGAAACGTAAACAGGTACAAGCCAAACTTGTTAAACGTTGATGCTGAGCCATCGGATGTTAGAGCAGTAACGTCTGCGCCGTATGGGTCAACGGTCGATACGTACCATCCATCGTTAACAGGTATTTCGCGCACCCGCGCATTGCGGCTTTCAATCTGATTGACGTAGGCATCCGGGCCTCGGCGCTCGCCCCTGCCGTGTGGGATCTGCACCATGGTTACCTCCTGCCGCCAGGATTGTAACCAACATCAACGCCCGCAATTGTCATGGGCGTATTCTTTGCGTCGTGAGATATCTTGACCTGGAAAAAGTCAGCCTGCTTTCTAAATGACAAGCGCCGGGCAAGCCTTCTGTCCTGCACGTACTTGTCAGTGCCCGACACGGCTGTTCCGTAAACGGCGTCGCTGGCTGTTGTCATCGAAATGGTGCCCGAAGACTCACTGTTTTCGTCGTCGTTGTGTCGCAACGCAACAGACAGTGACGACGATTGATTGTCCCCAAGAACCTCAACCTGTCTAACCGTGGTCTTTACGTTTGAGTTTTGCCCAATGCGCTGCGTTAGTATGTTGCTACTAATTGCAGCGCCGTGGTCATTGTTGCCAACGCCAAACTCAAAAACCTGCGAGTGTTGATTGATAAAGTACAGGCGAAGATTGTCATACGCGTCTTCATCCGCTAACCAGAACTTGGCCGCTACATCCCAAATCCAAAACGCGTTGTTCTTGTAGTCGTAGACAATTGTCCGGTTGTTATCGAAAGATCCATCGACCGCCACAGAGAGAAGATAGCAGCCCTGTGTCTTCCAGTTTGCTGAAGCTGCTACGTGTCTTCTTGACGGGTTGATAGATCTAACAGTGTCGCCAATTCTGTCTGACAGCTTGATAATGTTTGGCGTTCCGTCGAACCGATAAATACCGTCTTCCGCCAAAAATATAAGAGCACCCTTAACCCGCTGAATGCTAGCGTTGCTCACGCATCCTACGCCAGCTACAACTCTAATCGGGATAAAGTTATCGACACCAGTTGCCTGGTTTTCCCCAGCTGCAACCATTGTCCATATTGAGTCACCTTTAAAGATAACGACACTTTCGCCAAGAGCAGCCATTCCCGTAATGGGACTGTTGTCGTCCTCCATGATTGGAGCAAAAGCCAAAGACGTCCACACCTTATGATACGGAGCAGCCGCAGACCAGCGCACGGTAAATGGCTCATCCTCCATACCGGCACACCAAAGCCTGCCGTTGTAGAAGATGTTAAACCTAGCCTTTGGCCACTCCTCAAGGAGCACAACAAAATCCCTGTCATAGGGCGCGTCTTCGCCGACCGCAAAGTCAGCATCCTCGACAACTGCTAGGTCTGCGTCAACAGCGGTGCTTAAGTCCTTTGAAGAGGTAAACCTCATAACCACACCAGCATAAGCAACAAAGGCTTCGTCAAACTGAGGAACAACTGCAATGTTGGCTAGGTCGTCTTCAACAACGCGAGCAATGTATCCAGATACGCTAAAGTCCTCTAAGTCTAGCGTTGAGCCCAGCACAGCCCTGGCTCCAGCCGCCGGGTTGGTAAGATAGAAATAGCGCTTCTTTGTTTTAAACTGTGCGACAAACAATCCGCGAGTAACGTCAAACTCCGGGCTTACGATTTGATTGGTTCCGTCGGCATTGTTTATCTCGACCTCAGAATCAAGGGCATTGTCTTGAATGGTGAATCGTAAGTAAAAGGCCGCCCTGCCGTTGATTGTTGATGACGCCCAGTCGCCAGGAGCAACAAATGAAAACGCAAACGAGTTTGCATCACCAAGGTGCTTGGACACCTTTGACGTGGAGATGCGTTCCGAAACGCGCAGGTACTTGTACTCCGTGCCGTTCCAGTACTCCGCTTTAAACCAGGTGTTGTTGGAGTTTGACCTGCTGCTTACGAAGGCGCCCTTGTACCCAAGGAGCTGATCTCTGTCGTTGCTTGTTCCTAGGTTGGATATTTCCTCAAACCCAATGAACCAATGGCTACCGACACCCAGGTCGTCGAGAGTAAGCACCTGCCCCTCAGTGGCACTTGTGTATGTACCACTGACGAGCTTGTGCATTTCTTGTGATTGAGTGGTGATAGAGTCACCGGCTACTGTCATAGAGTCAAAGCCAACAAACCCTGGTCTCTGCTCAACAGCGCCGTTTGGCGCCCACACGTTTAGGGCGTCAGCGCACTCGTCCGGATCGGCTAGGTCGGTCTGCTCGTTGATACCCTTATTGCACCGAAGAACAAGGTGCCTGTAGTTTTGCCGACCCATCTTGGCTCCATGTTACGCTTCCGGTTGCACGTCTTTACTTTTGTTACGACGCCTTGCCTTCGTAAGCTGCTTTTCTACCTGGTCTACCACGTCATCCTCGACCTGTACCTCTTGTTGCACAGCGCCCCTGATAAACTCGTTGAAGTCTCGACGCGATGGCACGGGGTATTGAGGGTCTGCAAGTCGAAAGAACAAGCGCTTCATAATCAAGCTCTTCTCTTCCTCAACGTGGACCTCAATCTCTTCAGGCTTGCGATGGTTTCTCTTTTTTGCGTCACGGATAACCTGCTCTTCGCTTCGACCGTTTTCTGCCTCTGGGTCCATAAGCTTCAGGTAAGCCCTCAGGTCATCTAGCGACCAGTCGTCAATTGTGTTTGGCCGGGGCTCAAAGTCTGATGGGGCGCGAGACTTGATAGCGGCCCCTCGGCAATGAGGCTCCGACACCGCGTCTCGGTTTAACAGCCAGCGAGCCTCATGCGCTGGCAAAGCGCGACGCTTGTACGGAGGTATTCTGATAACTTTTTTGCCAAGGTTAAGAGCCTCAAGGGCACCGTCTTTTGCAGTGTATTCTTGCATTCCAAGATCACACTTGAGCTGTATTGGTCTTGGCTTCTTGTTGGGATTGTCCACCTCGGTAAGCTGCCATTGCTTGTTAACAAAAAGCTTGGCCAGCGCAATGTCTGAAGAGTCTGGGTTGCCTGTCATATTTGCAACCCACACAACATTGGGTGAAGCCTCTTCGTACACTCCGCCGATGTCATCCTGCACAACGCTTACCAGCGGTGCTCGAACCTCAAGGAACTTGTCGGCGACAGGCTTAACGTAGTCGCCTTCCTCATGCGGCCCAATGATAATTTGCTTGCCCTCAAACACAATGTTTTGAGCAATCCCCGTATTGTTACGTAGTTTAACTAAAGCCATCTCAATCCCCTTAGTAAATAAAATCAGCTGAGTCTGGGTAGGATGACCGGATGCTTGTCACATCAGAATGCGGCCTGCCTCGACTCATGTCCTTGTACAAATCCATGCGCAACTCTTCCCGCTCGTTTAACCATGCGGGTGGCGCCATTTCATCAGCTCTTGTTTTTAGGTCAATTGCCGCTGAGTAGAAGATAAGCTCGTGATGGTCTGGAGGCAAAAGCTCTGGAACATCGTCGTCGTTGTTCATCTTCTCTGGCTCAGGGTAAAACTCAAAGCGAAGGGTTTTGTCTTCGTTTGGCCCGGTTTGCCCCCACTGAAGGGTTACCCTGTTTTTCCAGAACACATCGCCAAGAAAACCTCTTTCGTCAAAAACAATTGCCGTACCAGGGTCTGTGGCGCTTACGTCTGTTACCTTGCACAGCTGTGCGTGCTTTAAGCCGTTAGGTAGCTCAATGGTAATGGTGTTTGCGCTCCAGGTAATATCGAGCGTAGTCGTAAAGTAACGACGTATGCCTTCCTGTCTGGCCTTGCGATACTCGCGAGCGTAGGATCTGTTAACAGCTTTCTTAATTTGCAGGGCAGAAAAGTCCTGGTCTGCCTGCAAGCTGTTAAAGTTAATCAGCTCTGACACTTCGTCTTGTAGCTCTTTGAAGTTCATGACTGCACCGGAGGAAGCTCAAATGCATCCTCAAGTTTTCCACGAGCCTCGACCTGGCGCTCAAGCTTTTCAAGTTCTGGCTTTGCGTGCTTGTTCGCCATAACCACTGTTGCCGCATCGGTCTTGTTTGCGTCTCGCACCAGGTCACCCGCAACTGTATGACCAACGTCGTCAACAGCCCTGGCAAACGACTTGCCCTTTTCCCGTGCGGACTCTCTCATACGGCGCTCGATGGAAGTCATCCAGCGCTCAATGGAGCTTAGGAACTTGCCGTTTAAAACGTCGCGAGTTGTTAGCCCGTAGTCCTCGTCAAGTGTCGCCACAAATACAGGGACCCTAAACGCCGGATCCCAGTCACGAGAACTCCCACCATTCTTGTTGTAGATAGGCCCGCGCTCTACTTTACGAGTGCGAACCTCGCCGTCTTCGCCCTGATACGACTCAGAGTTCCACAGCATTCTATACGTAGTGAGGTCGTCAGACTTGCCTGTATCGCTAATATGGTAGAGCTGAACCAGGGCGAATGACCCTGGATTCAACTCACCATCGTAGCTTTTATCTTTACCCGCCCACGCCAAGCGCAACTGCGGGTGAAGATCATGCAGCCTGCGACACACCCAAGAAGGTGCATGCATGTTTAGGCTCCACTAGTTCCGCCAGAGGCAGAGGCAAACCAGATACAGTACAAGTCAAACTTGTCGCCAGACGTTTCCGGGTCAACGGTTACGGTGGTCTCTGACCTTGCTGTGATAGCAAGACCGCCGGTGTCACCAGCCGTATTCAGAACCGGAATAACAATATCGGGTTCAATCGCCGGACCACTGTGAGTAACAGCTGTTGCGTTAGCATCGTCAGTGGTTACTGAAATTTTTCGAATAAGGAATGGAGTATTTGCAATCTCCACATTTCCATCAATAGACCAAGCCATAATTATCCCCTATCCTCTGCCCACGCAGAGAACTGTAACTTTTGAAACATTTGCCCCACCCGCAAGAGTGATTGTAACTTTGCCACCCTTAGGAACAACCAAGCTAACGTCGTCCTTAAGGCGAAGCCAGTCAACGTTTTCATCCGCCTGTGTTCCGGAGCCACTCACCCCTGGGTTGTCATACTGAAGATCAAACGCCGTAGAAATATCCGTGGATGTTCCGTTAGCGTCAACAATGCTCAGCTTGACGGTATCGCTGCCAGTTCCAGCAGCGCCCATAACGTAGAAGCCGCCGATGACTTCAAAGTCAAAGTCAGCCTCTGCTGGGCCAATTGTGTGCGTTCCATCAGCAACAGTGTAGTCAGAAATAAGCGCAAAAACTGGCTGACCAAGCGTCTTGGTTCCGCCTAAGGCTCTTCCAGAAATACCTCGTGCCATAACAAACCTCCTCCAAACCAACCAAAAGGGGGGCCGGAGCCCCCCTCCACAGGCCTATTAGTACGCGATGTTGCGGCTTTCGTTGAGGTCTTCAATCTTGCCGCTGGTGTATCGTTCTTTGATGTACAGCTCTGCAATCTCAATTGCAGTAGCAGTGTACACACCAGAAACATCAGAGCGCTTGAAGATGCTGCCACCTTCGCGACGCCAGCCAAGCTGCTTCTGAACTGCTCGATAAATCTTTGAGAAGTCACAGAAGAACATCTTGTTGTGCAAGCAATCGGTATCAACAATGATATCAATTCGCCCAAGAGCTGACTGAAACGCTGCAACCGAAAGGCCACCTACGTTGGTGTCGGGTGTAAGCCGAAGCTCACCTTCGTACAGCTCTTCAACGTTAATTGCCTGCCAGGAATCACAAAGAACGGAAAGCCCATCAGCAGGTCGCTCTGAACCAGATCGGGTCTGAATTCCAGCAAGCATTGAGCGGAACAAAGACGGAGTAAGATCTCGCTTTGTGCCGCTGTTGCTTAGGACCGTAGATGTGTAACGAGGGAAGTTGGCCATCGTTACGCCCTGAAAATCCCCACTTAAGGAGTCATCAATAAGCTTATCTAACCCGGTAATTGCTCGGTTCTTGGTTCCATTCCAAACAAGAACATCAGCGTCGGCTGTAGTGGCAGGCAATCCGCCAGCGTTGCTCAGGTTAATTAGAGAATCTCCGCTTGTGTGAAGAGCGCTCTCAACATTGCTAATCGTAATGTCACCGTCTTTGGTGCTAAGATCAGCGGGGAACATGTTGTAGGTACCGCCGTCCCAAATCAAACGAGCATCATCAACCCGAACGTCAGACGTAGTGCCGCTTGACTGACCATTGGTCAAAGTTGCCACGGTGCCTGAACCGTCACGGAAGAAGAAGCCGTTCTCAAACTTAAGAATGTTGTTCATAAGGCCTTTGACCTCAGAGGTAACAACATCTCGCGCTACGTTTGGTGACTTTGCCGCAGTAGCCATAGCACCGTCAGTAATCTGAACAGAGCCAACGGTGAACTTACGGTAAGCCTTGTACGGAGTATAGTCTTGCTTATCCGCTACAGGAAAAGCCCCACCATCCTGAACATAACCAATCGCAGTGCTGCGTGCGGTGTGGATACGACCCTCGATGTGAGAACCAGTCCACTTGTCCTGCTGGCGAACCAGCGATCGTGCTTTTGATGTGTGATTTAAAGTCTCAACAACACCGTCTAGAAAACGGGTGAAGGTGAGGCCTACGTTGTCAATATTTACGCCCGCCATAACCGAACTCCTTATGAGACTGGTGGCTCGTTTGCCGCAATCCAGTCTACGTGAGAATCAAAACCTGCCTTGCGCAGCTGAGACAGAGTGGGCATTCCCATCCCCTCTCGTGCCTGCCTGCGCCCCGCAGGTGCTGGCCTTGGAACTGCTCGACTCTTACGCACCCTCTTACCCTCACCATTTGACCGAGTCTTAAGACGAGCCAAGTGGTAATTGTCCATGTACGCCTTGAGCTTTCCAGCAGCTTCCTTTGGCTCAATTCCAAATGCACCTGCATATGCTAAAATCATCTCGTCAGCTTCCGCTGCCAGACGACTTGCGTCTTCCTCAGCAAAACCATTCAGAAGAGTCTGGCTTCTGGCCTGCTCGGTCTGCTGGGTGTAATACGCGTAGCGTGCATTACGGTCAGCTTCCTGACGAGCCTTCTCCCTGGCCTGCTTCTCTTTGTTCAGCTCTTGCTGCAAAGCGGTAACCTGTTGGCTAACTGCTTGGCTGCTTTGCGCTCCCGCCTCTCTGAGGATGTCACGCTTAAGCTGCTCCATGGGAGTCAGGCTGTCGTACTCTTCTCTCTGCCTCTGCTGCTGAAGCGCCTGCAACTGTTGTTGTTGCAGTTGTAACTGCTGAGACAGCGCATCTTGATTACCCCTTTGACTGGCCTGCTGCTGCATCTGATACTGCATCTGAGCCAGCTGCTGCTGGTAATACTGCTGCGTTTGTCCAAGCTGTTCCTCCAGCTCTTTCGTGCGGCTTGATAAGGTCTGAATTCTTTTTTGCGCCCTAGGCGTTGGCTCGTCTGGTTCTTCAGACTCACCCTCAAGAGACAGACTATCAATCCCACGATCTACATATTCGGGCTCTTCTGGCTCCGCGTCTTCTGAGTAGCCCGACTCTTGGCCAAGCTCATCACTCAAGCCTTGAAAGCCTGAGTAATCCTCCAGCGCAGAATCATCTACCGCACCTTCAAGTGGCAACCCTTCATTATCTGAAGCATCACCAACGTCACCCATCGACACATCTGCCATTTCAATCCCTCCAGCGAATTACGTCCGCAAAACGATTACAGGTGCATTCTCCGGTTACAGCGATTACGTCGCGACTCGATACCTTCGACTGCAATGCAATTAAACAACTGGAGACAGGTTGTGTCAACAAACGTTTCACGTTGGGCAATTATGTAAACAAGTAGATACAAGTGTAAACGAATGGATACAGGGTAGTGAGAGACAGGGGGGGGTCTCACTATTTCTGTGGGACGGTTACTTCAAAGTAACTGTCACTGAACACTCGAACAGTGGCAGTTTAGATTTTTCTAAAATCACCCATTAAGGATGAGCTGCGAATCCTGCGGTTTCTGCGAATCCTGC
>CEQB01010945.1_pt1 | contig 15799 bp, 23 predicted proteins | sample 530581 | NCBI WGS metagenome assembly CEQB01 (sample SAMEA2620588, study PRJEB7988) | marine metagenome | biome: marine biome (ENVO:00000447); feature: deep chlorophyll maximum layer (ENVO:xxxxxxxx); material: "saline water (ENVO:00002010), including plankton (ENVO:xxxxxxxx)" | depth 75 m
CCCCCCATTTATGCCTCTTCTCAATTTTGGAACAGCCTCTTTGAGGGGGCCGTTTCCAGCCCCACGATCTCTTACAGAGTCTTTCCATAGTCTATTTTCTTCTTCGGTTAATCCAGAGAAATCTCTATTTTTTCTTTTTTTATCCGTCATAGTTACTCCTGTGGCACTATTCCTTTAGTGTCAAGTATCTGGCGTATGATCGTATTCTGTAGCATTTTATTTCTAGCATCCTGTAACACGGTAACCACCTCAGTTGGAGTGTGCCTAGCCTCTGCTTCTCCGTACCTAGTCTGGCCCCTACGATATCCAGCTTCGTCAAACTGGATTGGCTGAGATGCCCACTCACGAGCAAGGTCCTGTCCCGCCCACTCGGCATATTCATAAGTTCCCACTAAATATCCGCCCAAGCTTTGCCTATCAGGTTTCATTAGAAGCAAATATGCACATAAGGCTTTCTGGGTAGTTTCATCAAATATGGTGTTACCAGGAACAGTTACGTTGTCAAGAGCGCCTTTTAGTGTTCGCGGTATCATTTGAAATCTTCCAACAGCATAAATTCCTTGTTTTTGTGGCTCTTGCGGGGGCGATGGGCGATTTCCTACTTGACTCATATTAACCCTTGCTCTTGAGGGGCTCCGACTGCCTCTTTGTAAAGCCCTTATTTCGTCTATTGTTAATTCAGATAATTTTTTAGAAATTTCTGGATTTTCAATGTAGGCCCACTCAAGTGGGTGCACTGGACCAGTTATATCACCAGGGCTATCGCCACTTGTGCCCCTATTAAAAGAATTAATGTTACCCTCACCAGAGGATATAAAATCCATCAGTCCATCCAAGGCACCAGTTTGAGAAATAGCGCGTAGTTCACCAAAAGTAAATGTTCTGTTTGCATCTCTTTCGGCTGGAGGCGAGTCAGGCTGCCTCCCTGAGCCACCGACACCGGCCTCTGTTGACGCAGCACGAGCTTCCTCTAGGGTTAGCTGGGGAGAGCCGGAGAATACGCGGGCCAATTCCTGGCGGCGGTCTCCATCAAAAGGGCGGGCCCTCTCCTCGACTTTTATAATTCTTCCGCCTTGCTGTTGGCCTCCATCGCCTGGACCTTTTTGAAACTCCACTAGCACAACATCACCAGGCTCAACATCCAACTCGTCTCTTCTAACCATAAAAGAGGGATGCATTTCTATAATCCCCTTTTCCTTATTGGCATCCTCTGGTGCCGGGGGTATCATTTTGGGCTTTGGTATCATGGGATGCAGAACTGGGATCCTCGCATTTACTTGAATAAAATCTCTAGGGTCATCGCCTGTCCCAGTACCCAAAGTTTTTTGTGATCTATCTCCGTCAACTCTAAGAACAACTGCTTTGAATGTTTTTGTTTCTTTAAAATAATTTTTTTTAAAATTTTCTAACGAGGCCTCCCTAGCGATCTTCCAATCCATATCAGAGTCTGAGTCTGATACGGAATCAGATGTTTGATCAAATGTGTTTCTTGTCTTTACATTATTAGGATAATCATCTAAGGAAAAGATTGACGGATCATCGGCCATTACTTGTTCTCCTTAATTAAATCAAAGAGATCATCTTTATCTTTGTCTGATAACCCGCGATGCCCATCGGTTGCTTCGCGTTTGTGAATTATGGTGCTAACTTTCACCAACTGCTCGTTTGATCTTTGTAGAGTTTCAACGTATTTTGCTGCTGTTTGACCCACTTCTTTATGACTATTTTCATCCTTAGCCATATACTGCATTACGTCATCAAGCAACTCTTTGGTTACTTCGCGATCTTTTCGTATATTATCTATCGCCTCTGCAAGATATGCATTTAAATCCTTCATTAGAAGTCCCCACGATTCCACTTCCCCTTGAAAATGCGGTACTTAACACGCATCTTGTTAAGATTGTTGACAACTTGTTTTGTGTTAAGGCCTGTAATTTCTCGAAGATATAAGTATATAGCTTTTTTATTAAAAATTTCTATTTCATCAGGACTTGATAGAATTATCTTAACAGCATCTAGGACCTTTTTTTCATTCTCTTTTAATGCTATAGAATCCCAGGTTTCGATTTCCATCCACAGGAAGTGCCAAAATTCTTTTTCTTCTCTGAGATTATGGTAAGGATTATACGAAGATAAATATCTTTGTTCTATATCGCCTGTAATATCTTGAAAATCTGTCTCTCTTTTAGACCTCATTGTTGTTTTCTTAACTTTGTGAATGAACCAATTCTTAGTTATAACAGAAAAATACGAAAAAGCCTTGGACCCCTTGTCTGGGTCATATTTATCCAATATTGTTGTTAGCCAAACTTTACACTCCTCCCTTAAAGAATCTATATTTGGAAGAGATGTAAATTTATATGTAAAAACAACTTTATCAACCATTTCACTAAATGCTGGTTCAATAAATTTTACATACAACTCTGTCCTAACTCTAACATCTTTAGTTTTAGCATATTGAACTATTGCCTGCTCATGCTCTTTAGTAAAATAGTGTTGTTTCTTTTTGCCTCTACCCCTTCCTCTTCGCGCTGCCATCTATTCTGGCTCCTCTTCATCTAATGTAAAATTATCATTAAAGTCCTCGACCAGTTGCATCAGGTCCTTAGAGTGTTTTAAGAGACCCTCTAAAGTTTCATCACCATAAAAGGTCTCTAATTCGTATATACCCTTAAGATGGTCGCTAAAAAGCATTAGCCTATTTTCTAACTCAACCATATTTTCGCTAAAGAAAACAAACTGATTAGTTAATTTTCTACAATACCAAAACAATAAACACGACGTTGCAAAAAATATTGATGCAATTACAGATAAAGTAATCATTCTGGGCTATACTCCTTGCTCAAATGTGCTTTTTTTTCTTCTTTTAGATCACCTTTTACTTGCTCTATATATTCGTTAACTAAAGTGCCAGGTTTACTTTTTTTATGTAGCTTTTTTTTGCTTATATTTATTGTATTTGAAAGAACTTTTTTAACGTCGCTAGAGCCGCATTTTGAGCAAACATCTATCGTTTCAGACATTGAATGAAACTCTTCAAAGCATAAATCACAGCTGTCACAGCGATACTTATAAGTTGGCATTATTCAATAGGACTATTATCGTCCATAGCCGTATCATCAGCCGCAAATTTAACAAGCGGAGCATTGCTAACCACTAGTCCATGATCTGTTGGTACAAAATCCATGTCTTTTAGGACTGGAACTATATCACTCTGTTCCATAAGGGACTTTTGTAAAGCCATCATAACCGCGCCAAGTGCTTGGTCTGATAAATTAAACTTCTTGATATCTGACATTTTTATTCCTATCTGTTCCTAACCATCTCAATAATCCTTTTCATATCTTTTTGAATTAGATCTTGAGTTGACTTTAAGTTATTTTCTAAAATAGTGATTCTATCTGTTAAAACTCCGATCCTTCTCTGAAGAGTTGCTGATAGTTGGTTATTGTCTTTTTTCTTAGTAGCCATTATTCTTTTTCCTTTCTGTGTATTTAAGTTATCTAGTGTCACTGGATACAGCTCTTCCGAACATAGTTAGCCAGTCTTTATTTTCTCTAATTTCTAAGTTTTTTTCCCACGCTGAGTGTAAAACTGTAGGGTTGATTCCCCTTTCTTTTGCAAAATGAATCATTGCGTTTATGTCTTTTGGGAAACAAGTTCCACCAAAGCCGTTATTTCCATCGGGGCCTGGAACCATTAAATGCGATTTACCTATCCTATTATCTAGTAAGGCAAAGTTCTTAACTTCATTATATTGTATGCCTATAGAGTCGCATATTTCTTTCATTTCATTGGCAAAGCAAACTTTAGTTGCTAAAAATGTATTAATAAAATATTTTACCATTTCTGCCGTTTCCCAATTTGTCATAACATAATACTTATCAGGAAACACAGATGACAAAAGCCTAACACATTCGGATGTGTCCTCAATATCTCCTCCAAAAATCATGCGATTGCATGTTTTAAAATCTTCAACATAATTTGCCTCTGTTAAGAACTCTGGGCTAAAAACAATTCTTAAGTTTTTATGTTGCTGCTTTATTTGCCTACACGTTCCTGGTGGGACAGTGGATTTAAGAACTATAATATTATTATTGTAATGTCTTGATATATCTCTCATAGCGTTTTGTATAATTGACAAATCGCATTTACCGCTCTTTTGCATCGGGGTTGGTAGAGCAACAAAAATTACTCTTGAATCTTGACACACTTCTCCAACATGCTCTGCTGTAGCTTTGTCTGGATTTGTGTCATAAATTGAAAAGTTATACTTTTGTTTTAGATTTTGATAAACAGCGTTACCAACAAAGCCATTTCCTACTAATCCTATCTTCATGATATCTCTCTCTTAAGTATCTCAAAGCAACTATTTATGCCATCTTTAATGTTATATTTTGGCTTCCAATTTAGTTTTTCTAGAGGGGCCATGTTAGCAATTGTTGACATAACATCTCCCGCCCTAGGCTCTGTGTATGTAAATTCAACGTCTGGGAAATGGGTATTGATCACCTCTTTTACCTCATTCAAAGAAATGTTTTGCCCAGTGCCTACATCAAAGTGTTGTCCAAAAAATCTCTCTTCCCTTTCCATACAAAATATATTTGCAGACACCGCATCCATCTTGTGAGTCATGTCTCTCCTCTGTTCCCCATCTCCAGTTATATAAGGCTGCTTGTTATCTCTAATATATTGCATCCAATTTGCGATGGCAGTAGAGTATGGGCCCTCTGCTTTTTGGTCTGGGGAATAAACATTGAAGTATCTTAAGCAAACTGTATCTACATCATAAAGTTTAGACCACACTTTGCATATGGTTTCTGGCATGAGCTTAGATGCTCCGTAGGGGTTTTCTGGTCCGTCTCCATTTCCAACAACAGAGGAGGAGCTTGAGTAAATTACTCTCTTACAGCCCATGGCTCTAGCAAACTCTAAAATATATAACGTGCTCAACACATTATTTTCTAAAACTTCAACAGGGTGTTCAACGCTATATTGAACTCTTGGTATGGCAGCTAAATGAAAAATATACTCTGGCCTAAAAGAAGTCCAATGAGGATGAAACTTTCCATCTGTATCTGGCTTTAAGACCTTTAGAATATCTTTGCCATCCTTTAAATCAATACCAACCACCTCATGGCCCATTTCTTTTAAAGTTTTAAAAACTTCCGAACCGATATAACCTTTGTGTCCCGTTACCAAACATCTAGACATTCTAAAAAACTCCTACAGTTATCATATACTATAATGAATCATTTTTTAATTTATAATCAATATCACTAACAGTCTTAAATATTTTTAGGACCCTTCATATGAACAATAACTGACTCCTGGTTGGTGCTTATACCATTAAATTTTTTAGGGAAGTCCATGAAGACAATTTTGTCCATATTGTCAGACATTGTTTTGTTTAATCCTTCCTGGTCAGAATACCAATAGAGGAGGCCTAGTTCATCTGCGTTCTTTTTCCATTCTTTTAATATTTCTATGTTTTTTTCTGAGTATCGTGTCCATACCATTCCGCAATTACATCTAAAAGGATCCCACTCTTTAACTCGAACTGCAAAATCCGCCTTTTGAAGAAGATTAAAAAGTTCATCAATATTATCTTTTAGAAATACATCCGCATCCATCCAGAAGATATTACACTTATACTTTTCCATCAAATCTGGCATTTGCCACGTTCTATTGTGGGCACAATAGCACTTCTCATGATGAAAATTGTCAAACTCTTGATTATCATCAATTATCTTTAAATTGCTATGCAATGAATATAAAAAGTTCTTTTCCTCATCAGATAAGTTTACACCAAGCAAGCAAAACAAGATTTCAGGATGAAAGTCATTAAAAGTTTTTAACAATTTGGAGGCTATGGGTATGTACCTCGAATTAGTCGTTGTCAACATCATAGTGTTTTGCTTTACTTTATCGCTTATCATCTTTACCGCCTCTAATTTTTATTAAACAAAGTTTACGTGCTTTGGGTCTTTTTCCAAAAGATAATTAATTGCCCTATTTTTATCATTGTATATGCATTGGGAGCACGATCTTGCATTAAATTTATCAAACTTTTTGCGCTTCACATCAGAATCCCACAGGTCTTTAAAGCTTTGGTTTTTTAAGGAGCCAATTAGTCCGTGTTTGTCGTATGATGTCACGCAGCATCTATAAACGTTGTAATCTGCTGCTATCCAGGTGCTAACATGTTGATACCCACAGAATTCATAGTCTGGGGGGCCGTCCATATTTTTTGAAGATGTCGTATACCTGTCAAGAACTTTGAAATCTTTGGTTGAAAAATCGTTTATTGATTTATCAATCAATTTTTTAGAAATTTCAAAATCCCCTGCTGTAAACCCATCGTCTGTTCTATAATACCCAACTCTAAAATAATCTACGCCCAGTTTGCTAACAATTCGCGCTGCATCATATATTTCATTATAATTTTGGTCAGTAACAATAAATGATACGCCTATTGTGGTCTGTGACCCGATCTCTCTTTTCTTTTTTGTTAATTTCTTAATATTATCCAATACCTTTTGAAACGTGGGTTCTGGGACCTCCCTTACAGATGAATATGTTTTTGAGTTTCCAGCGTCTAAAGAAAAGCGACACCAGGTTCCCCTTAATACTACGTCTTCAAATCCCTTTCTAAAAACGGCACCATTAGTTATTAAACCAAAACTCATGCCATTATCTAAAACTGAATTAAAAATCTGTATGTGATTTGGGTGAACAGTTGGTTCGCCCCCGCCAGTAAACTCTATAGATTTTACACCCATATTTTTACAATCTTCTACTATTTCCAGTGACTTATCTTTACTTAAAAACCTAGCAGGGTTCATAGTTTTGTTACCCTTTTTATCGGTCCCAACAAATAACTTATTTGTAAAACTCCCCTCCATTCGAAAGGTGCAAAAGTGACAATTATGATTACATAAGTCAGATAATACCATCCTTATTGAAACGGGATACGGATGTTCCCCACATCGTAACTTTTCCACCCTCTCAGGATGATGGAATATTTTAAATGAAGAGTACGAGCCATTACCCATTTTATTGTCCGTATTCGTATCCAAAGTGTCGTATATCAGTTTTAAATAAATTATAAACTATTTCTGTAGATTCTTTGTCGTAGTAGTCTGTGTACTTAGTTCTGTTTGTTTTGTTTTCGTGCGCCAAACTAGTGTATTTTATACCCAAACGCTCGCAGACATGTTTCATATCATCATTTAAATTTTCATACTTTCCAACAAATTCAACGTTACCAATGAAATCTTTAGCTTGTGTAAATTTAAACCAATCTGGGCGCTGGGCTCCTCTTTTTAGGTACGTTTGGAAGTCCCTATCGCATTCTTCGACTATAAACTTTCTTCTATATTTTATAGGAAGTTTTCTTTTTGCGTGCCAATCATATTGATATATATCCCAGAAAAAATTAGATACAAACCAATCCCATGGATTTCTAACAAATGAGAAGGTAAAATATCGATCCCATATCTCTTGGCCGTTTTGTGATATGTACTTGTCAGCGCTAGTGTGGTGCTGTTCCTTTATTGTTTTTAAATGATTATTTGTGTCCATATATTCTGATTCTTTATAGCCATAAATATCATCGCTTTTTTTTAAAAACTTTTCTACGCTGCTGCCAGCGGTTCTTGGAAAGTGAATGAAAATACATTGTAATTCATGATCAGTCATTTTTGTATCCTATCCTAAAATACTTATATTTTTCATTTTTATTTATATCTTTAAGTGCCAAGTCTCTATCCCATTTTCTATGACCTTCTTTGTGGTCTATATTCCACCAAGATCTTAAGATTCTCCAGTTTACTGGCATGCAATACCTTGAGGTCTTTACGTTTACTGTTTTTGCTAAAAAATCATTAAAGATGTATTCGTTATTTGTAACATTATTAATTTTTTCTGGTTTGTGTAGTTCATCAAATCTTTGATAAAACCCAATGAGACACTTGTATATATTTTCTCTAGCACCGTATATCACAACGTCAGAGGCAGCCTTTTTAGTAAAAATTTGAGTTTGCCACACATGATCTGTATTTTCCAACTCATCTAGAAAGATGTCTGTATAATGATAAACATCAGGCCTGGTTGCAATAACAACATCAAAAGCTCCATTCGTCTTTTCATGCTCGTGCATTAAAAACCAAGCCTTATAGAAGCTGTACCAGACTAATTTCAGGGCCTCATATGGCCTACCAAAAATAATATTATTTGGATTATTAATTTTTTGTGTTTCACATAGTATATTTTTCGTGCCATACAACTTTTCAACTTCGTGTAGATTGGTATCTACAATATCTCTTGCTCCTTTATGCCACGTTTTGGTGTCAAACTCTTCTTTGTCCCACGTATGCATAAACAGTTCAACAGAGTGTCCAGCCTGTAATATTGGCGATACGACCTTTTCATTAAAAGAATCGCATGTTTTTCTAAAACTTCTTAGATGGCCATGGAACAAAATAGCTACTTTCATGTGGTGTAATCCTTTATAAAATCACTACATATCCCCGCAACTATTTTTAGGTCATCGTGGTTGTGATTGCATTTCTCAGGCATCACACAGATAGACCTACTAGTTAAATTTTGGTTTGGGAAAGTCCAGACAAAGCCTCTAGAAGTTAATGTAAAATCGTCCTGTTGGTGCCAAAAACAGTGTATATCATTAGACAACATGGTATTTAATGCCAATAGATTTTTTGCGTGACACCAAAGTTTTTTATTTTTTAAGAACTTAAGATCACACCTATGTTGAGGTTTGTCATGACCTAAATAAATTTTTCCATTATAATCCCAAACGTCTACTTCAACATCAAAACCTAGTTTCATAGCTTTCATGATATAAAGGGGATGGTTTTCTTTTTCTGTGTCTGGGCCACAAAGATTTCCTCTATGAGATATCATTAGAGTCATTTATAATATTAGTCCCCATTTCTCAATCGCTTGGTTATACTCCTCTCCATGTTCCCCATCAATTGCCTGGCGCATGGCGATGGCCCCTGATTTGGTGCCTCCTGGGTGTCCGTGGAGTGCTCCGCCAACATTGGCCATATAGTCAAAACCAAATCTTTTGTTAATGGCGTTTACCAATCCAGGATTCATTCCACAACTAAGAGCAGGCACAACCTCTCTATTGTGCAGAGTATCTATAACTGCTTGCAATTCTTCCTCGTTATTGCTCATGTACCCTCCCCACATTCCGGCATGGATAAAATCGACTCCCATTAAACCAGCTAGATCACATACGACTTTCCAGTCAATATGGTAATCATGCCTTTTGTTTGTCAAGATCTTATCACCACTTTTTTGAAAATGAATAAATATTGGAAGATCTAAATCTCTTATAGCCTTATATGATCCTAGGCCACTCCAAAAATTAACGTGAACTGAGTTGCCTCCAAGAGAGTGCACTTGTCGAACACGATCTAGCAAATACGGAGCATCAGAGTTAATGCAAACAGAATATATGACACCTTTTCCCTTTAGATACTCCATTACTTTCGGAACTCGCTCCTCGATGGTACAAAAGTTTGGATTTGACATAATTTCATCTTCCTTTATAAAATTTACGCCTCCTTCGACCATCTCTTTTACAATTTCTAGCAACACATCTGCTGTTATTCCAACTTTTGGCTTTACTATTCCACCCAAAAGCGGCCTATCCCAGCAATTTGTATATTCTCTAATTCCAGTTATGCCATATTTGGGGCCTTTGAAATGTTTCAGAACATGTTGTGGGAATTGGATATTTAATACATGACATTTTTCTATTATATCAATGTCTAGTTGCCCTCCCATTATATGGCAAAGCAATTGGGAAACACCGTCAGTTTGAAAGCTTAAATTAGATGCGGGAAATGCAATTGTAACTTCACCTGTTTTTTTTAATTCTAATTCCTCTTCTTTTGCAACTACCAAACACGAATGGTTTTCAAAAAGTTCGTCTGTTTCCCAAACACTTCTCATGTTTGGGTTACCTACACTCTGGCCTATAGCCAAATTCCAAGCTGCTTCTCGGAGCGTCGTCTTTGAGCTTAGATAGTATTTAACAAAAAAATACTTTTCTTTGTCCACAGTGTCTCTAAAAATCATTTTTTACCTCGTATTTGTCATCCTTTGATGAGGGGGTCTTAACCACTATTAACTCGCAGTCCTCTATAAATTCTGGGTCAGCTATTTCATACGGCTCGAAAATAAAAATATCTCCTTGGAAAAGGAATTGGTCTTGTATCTTCATGCGCCCACGAATAAGATAATTTATTTCAGTGGATTTTTTGTGATAATGAGTTGGCCATTTTTCACCTTTTGGGTGTTGTTTGAAGCATACCTCAAAATCTTTGGTTTTGTAAACAGTTGGTTCAAAATCACCTATAAACCAACCACCTTTCATGTCTTCTATTCTAAATTTTTTCATGATTAAATTTTAATAAATATTTATCTAAATCTTCTGGAACGCCTACTGCCCAATGCTGCTTATTTTCTAGATGAAATATTTTTATCCTTTTGTTTTCTGCTATAAGCTCGTTATATGTAGGAGCGATGTAAAACTCATTATTAACACGTACATTCTTTTCAATCATTCTCCTAGCCGAGTCAACAAAGAACTTACCTTTGCGCCAGTAGTGGATACCATTTAATGAGTATTCGCTTATAACCTCCTTTTCTGCGAACTTTGTTGCATAAAGATTTTCATCATCCAATTTAACATAGCTATTCTTGCTGGTTTGTGAGTTGTAAGTTACAACTAACCCGTCACAATTATCGTTTATAGCTGTTATAAAGCTCTCTGGGTTCCACTCCATAATTTGATCGCAGTTCGCTGTCATTAATTGATCATCATTGTTAATATATTTTTCTGCGAGTAGGCAAGTGCATGCAGGGCCTTGCGTGGTGTGATCAATTTCCAATATTACGGGGTCTGGGACAACCTTTGACAAGGTGTCTTTTAATTTATTATTAATTTCTAAATTTTCATATTTTTTAACAACAAATATGTACCTAGCGTCAATACCCAAACTTTCTACTGCGCACTGTATCATGGGTTTTCCGTTTATAGGTATTAGAGGTTTTGGAAGGTCATAAGATGCGAACCTTTTGCCCTCTCCAGCCATTGGTATCAATACGTTCATTGTTTTCTACACCATTCGCCTAAGTGAAAAACTCTACTATCATCACCCCATTGTCCAATCATATACAGGCCCCATTCTTTATGGTGCCTTCTTATGGAAGCTTCACATTTCTCACAGCCATTTCCAACTTTATGTCCGCTTGATAAGGGCCATTTGTGTCCCCAAGAATTTGACCCATCTGTAGAATGATTACTAAATCCGCAATCTCTAAATGAGTCAATAGATCGCAGCTCTGCCTTTTTTAAATCCTTTTCCAAATGAGAGGTTCCCTTAGATTTTTCAGGAGGGCAATGCTCCATCATTCGTGGAATATAAAATTCTTTACACTTTCTTATTCTAGCTATATGCGGATTACCAGAGAAAAATGTTATTTTAAACAAAGGCATTCCGCTAAGTTTGTCTTGTTCAAAGATCCAATCCCAATTGTTTGGGGACGCCAATTGTTTCATCCTCTCATCATGCGGAAAACGATTGAATTTAATGTACCCAATTGAATCGTTTTGTTCAAAAGTATTAATAATTTTTTTAAGATCAATGTCTTGCTTGAAGCCCCAATCATGCTCTAAAAACAACATGTAAGGGGTTTTGCAATCCTCTTCGATAAATTTGAGCCAATTGTTTCTCATTGTTTCACGGGTATCATCAACAATTGTTATATTAATATCCTTGAATTCATCTAAAAGTTTTATGCCGTTAAGATATTCGTAATACTTCCTTGAAAGATCTGGGTGGGTTCTTTTAAACTTGGCATCTGGATAAACAAAAAACCTCGCTTGCCCCAGGTTTAACCTTTTGTGTGACTGGAGAATCGTCTCAAGAATCATTTGATTCTCTATGTATGGTTCCGTGGAGGCGCGTATTATATGTGTTGGAACGAATACAGAAACTAACTTTGAAAGATCCACCCTAGTCCCTACCTAACATAAAGCTTCTTACAATTTTTTTGCTATTTCCTTCAATGTTTTCTTTACAAGCAAATTCTATCAGATGCTCATTACTTATTTTGCCATATAAGCCTCTTAGGAAGCCGTCAGTTGGAATTTCCATCATTGGTTCATATCCAGCTTCAATAAACTTTCTAGGCCTAGGCACAGGCGTAGAAACAGCAAATTTGCAACTAAATCCAATTTTAAAATACTCAGATAGTATTTTTCCAAAGTCGTTGCCCTCATCATAAAAATGTGGATGCACTTCAACTAAGAAGTTTGTCTTCCCTTCGTTTTTAGAAAAATAATCTAGACCACCTTCAAAAATTTTAACCTCATGCCCTTCAACATCCATTTTAATAAAATTGGGATATCTTTTATTTTCAAGATATTTTTCAAGAGTAAAACATGGTACCTCTTCTTTTCTGATGCTGTGCTTTGTTTTTTTAACACTGTTTAGGTTTGGATGCCTTGCTATCCAAAAGTCGATTGTTCCATTAGAATCCGAAATGGCACACTGGTCTATAGTTGTAATTTCTGTGAAATTGTTTGTTTCTATGTTGGAGGTCAGTAACTCTAGGTTGTGCGCGTCTGGTTCAATTGCATACACATGTCCATCTTGTCCAACTTTTTTTGCCATAAAAAGTGTTGTATAACCAATATTGGCTCCCAAATCAACACAAACATCCCCATTATCAATTGAGTTTCTCAAAATTGACATAAAAGCACGTTCCCTAATACCGTTATGGTACAGCGCATTTGAAATACCGTTGTCAGATAAATCAAGGTTCATAGTAAATGTATCTATTTCTTTTTGCACTATCATATTAATTTAAACTTTCTGTTGGAATGTATTTCATCAACTCGCTTCTATTTGAAAGGTTTACAAAATTTATTTGGTTATAGCTCCCAAACTCTTTTATGAATTGAGCTGTTTTTAAAGTTGTGTGTGGGTCGGATGGACTTCTCTCATCTGGCTTGCATGTTGCTATTAGGTGGGGTATCTTATGGTGTAGGTACTTATCATTATTAGTCCAGAAATACTCAGAAGAATATAGATCAACCCCACAGAAATAAATTTTATCATAACCCATCTTTTGCATAAGGTCTAAAATTATTGTAATGCTGGCCATACAACTAACTTGTACCATGTGCTCCGAAGGCGTATAATTTCCATCATTTCCTCTATAGGTTTTTTTATATCCAAATATATTTTTATACACATCAGGCCTGACTATATCAAAAAGGTATGGCCTAGTTATGTCTAAAATCCAATTAACGTCTTTATACTCTCCGTGCTTCTTCGCAACCATGTCTTTAGCAAATTGACCATTTCGATGCATCTTGACTTCCAAGTGATAAAAGTCTGGTACTACATCATGAATAAACCAATTATTTGAAGTCCAGATATCCATTTTTTTTATTTTTTGCCAATCGCTATCAGACAAGTCATTTATAGATGGACCACACCCTAAAAAAATAGCCTCATTGCTATTTTTTTTATCTATAAGATTAGCAGATCTATTTATTTTCATTTGATAAGCCATACTTTTCAAAAAACAAATCAGAATTAAAAGCTTTATCATCAATAAACATGTCGTAACTAGGCTTTCCTAAGCGTACATCGTGATGCTTTGCTCCCCACTGTTTAAGTTGGTTCTGCGTTACCTCTTCCCAGTCAATACCAGTCCCGGATCCACGGGCAGTCCAATAGACTATAGTGTTTCCGTCATCGTATAATTTATTAATAATATTTATATTTTCGATAATTGGCGTTGAATTAGAATAGTTTCTATCGTCAGGTGTATCACATATTGTTTCATCAATATCAACAAAAATTAACACTATTTGTACTCCCTTATAACATTATCAATCATGTCGGTCATCTTCACAAGCTTCTCGATACGAGAAAGGTAAATCTGACAGTCTGCGTCAGAAACAGCCTCTTCTGGTGTTGGGTGGGTCTCCATAAATACCCCATCGTAGTTTAGGATTCCAGAGGCCATAACAAACCTTTCAGCAAGGGTTCTGTCGCCCTGGAGGATGTAAACCTCCCTGCTTCTTTGTGTAGAGTGGGTGCAATCAAAGATAAACTTATCATAGTGTTTTTTAATTTCATCTACAATGGTAAAATCAACAATCAGCTTGTCATAACCAAAGTTACTTCCACGCTCACATAGCCATGCTTCGCAGCCTTCGTTTGTATGCTTTATCTTATCTAATGACTTTATAACATTATGCGGACCAAGCCATTGGCCCTTCTTTACATTAATTTTATCAAAATGCTTAGCACACTCAACTATCAAATCAGTCTGCCTGCACAAAAAGGCTGGTATTTGTATGCAATCTATATAATCAGCAAGCTTTTCAACCTGAGATGTTTCGTGAACATCGGTTACTAGTTTCATGTTAGGGAACTCTCTCTTGACGTCCCTAAAGGCCAAAAGGGCCTCGTCTAACCCAGGACCTCTGCCACCATATAGAGAGGTTCTATTGGCTTTATCATATGAAGCCTTGTAGTACCAGTCTTTTCCATCCATTATTTTATTTAGCTCCCTAGCTGTTTCTAAATAAAATTCTCTTCCCTCGAAGGAGCAAGGCCCCACTATCCACGTTTTATTGTTCATAATTCTCCTCTAGAAGAAAGCAAAGTTTCTATAACTTTTAGTTCATCAATTGTATCAACTTGGAAGCTTCTTGAGAATGGCATCTCAACAACTCCAATTTTTCCACTATACCTAAGACCAGAATCCAACAGGTTTTTTCTGGTTGTGATGTAGAAGGCCCCATTTTCAACGTATTTTGGCTCTATAGTTTGCCTTCTTGGTCTATATTTGGTATTCCAATCAATTGGTTTTACATCCAAAGTCCATCGAGGTATCCAGTGTTCCTTACATACACTAAAAACAGAGTCATAATATCCTGTCTGCATCATAGCTAGTCCCTTATTTATATCTTCCTTAAGAATCATGGGGGACGTTGTTTGTATAAATACGAGTAAATCAAAATCAACATTTTTTGCAAAATGTAATAAAGAATCTTCGCATTTAGCTGTATCTGTTGCTAGGTCGGGCGGTCTTTTAATTATTTTAGCACCGTATGCTTGTGAGATATTTGCTATCTCTTCGTCATCGGTGCTAACCCATGCCTCGCCAACCTTAGATGCAAGTGAGGCTTTAATCGCATATGAAACAAGAGGGTAACCATTTACTGGGATTATGTTTTTTCTTGGGACGCCCTTGCTGCCGCCCCTAGCTAAGGTCAAAGAAACTATTTTCATTTTATCCTCTCATTAAAGATCTGTACGTTTGGCAAATTTGGGTTAAATGTGGAGTATGTATAGAATTTAAAATTCGTTTCAGGAAATTTTTCTAAAACTCCAGATAGCCAATTCTTCATCCTAGGTGACTTATCAATACCAGACTTTTTGGGAGCCTCTTTTGTTAGAGTGCTTGAACAAACAGTTAGGTATTCTGCTTCATAAAAATCTAAACCCACGACAGTTATATTTTTAAAGCCTAAACATGCAGCAACATGAGTTGTTGTAAGCACTCCCATTGTCGGGAACCCTGGAAGGCGTAGTTCACTGGGGCTTCTGGGTTCAGAGTATGGCATTATAGTGTCCTCTAAAGGCTTACTTTTAACTCCCATCCTATCTAAGATCATTCTAATTATACTAGGGTGGGGATAAGGTGGTGAACCATGATACTCTTTTTCTAAAAC
>CEQB01034501.1_pt1 | contig 15705 bp, 21 predicted proteins | sample 530581 | NCBI WGS metagenome assembly CEQB01 (sample SAMEA2620588, study PRJEB7988) | marine metagenome | biome: marine biome (ENVO:00000447); feature: deep chlorophyll maximum layer (ENVO:xxxxxxxx); material: "saline water (ENVO:00002010), including plankton (ENVO:xxxxxxxx)" | depth 75 m
ATTATTATGTATAACTCGCTACGAACGGTTAGTAACCTGCGAAAACAATATGGCTTTAGTGCTTCAACCAGATATTGGTGTGCCATATTCGGACGATATTCCGTACATGGACCTGCGTGCACGTGCAGAGGCGGCGTGTAATACTGCTGCTATGCTCGAAGAGCATGGCTTAGACGTAGAACCTAGCAGTGAAGACGAAGAAATTGCGGCAAAGCTAGCCTTGGCGTACGCAGATAACCCTGAAAAGACCTCAAGAAAGGTTTCAACAAAGCGTGCATCTACGCTACCCCCTGCTGCACTCATGATGACACACAATATATTGACTGAATTCGGTCATTCCGTGGTAGAAAGTGCAGTTCAAGTACGTCACTTGGTCACAAATAAGCTGATCGAGGAGACTGAGAACCCTGATCCCCGTGTTCGTATCCGTGCGTTGGAGCTTTTGGGTAAGATTTCGGACGTTGGGTTGTTTACAGACAAGACCGAAGTCACAATTACCCATAGAACCACTGACGAATTACGCGAAAGTCTACGTGCAAAGCTGTCGAAGCTCGTAAATCCAGAGGAAGACGTAGTAGATGCAGAGTTTGTGGAGACGGGGACGATAGATGTTGATGCAGAACTCGGAATCGAGACAGAATCCGATGACTGACACGGCTTTAGACTTCTCTGATGCCGAAGTTCAGCAGATGTTGGACAACCTTGACTACTTTTCTCCTGAAGAAATAGCTGAAATAGACAAATTAGCGGGGGAATTGAGCACCCGCAAAGAAAATACAGCCGCTTATAACGATTTGATTGCGTTTTGTAAGCTCATGATGCCTGATTTTATAGTCGGTAAGCACCACCGGATGCTTGCGGACATGCTTATGGCTATTGAAGGGGGTGATAAAGACCGTATTTGCGTCAATATACCCCCTCGTCACGGTAAATCTCAGCTTGTTTCGATCTTCTTTCCAGCGTGGTTTTTAGGCCGTAACCCTAATAAAAAGGTCATGATGGTGTCCCATACCACTGATCTCGCGGTAGATTTTGGTCGTAAGGTACGTAACTTAATTGCAACAGAGGCGTACAAAAACGTATTTCCTGCTACATTACTAGCGCAGGATAGTAAGTCAGCAGGTAGATGGAACACAAACGTCGGAGGGGAATACTACGCGTGTGGTATTGGTTCAGCCTTGGCGGGTCGTGGTGCTGATCTGTTGCTCGTTGATGACCCTCACTCGGAGCAAGACGTTATTAACGGCAACTTCGAGGTGTTTGAGAAGGCATACGAGTGGTTTACCTTTGGTGCTAGAACTCGTTTGATGCCGGGGGGGCGTGTAGCCATAATCCAAACACGTTGGCACATGGATGATCTGACGGGTCGCGTGACAAACGACATGGTAAAGAATGCCAGTGCTGACCAGTATGAGGTTGTAGAGTTTCCAGCGATACTGGAGGTTCAAAACAAGAAGACGAAGAAATATGTTGAGAAGCCTCTGTGGCCTGAGTTTTTCGATTTAGAGGCGCTACTCCGAACCAAGGCTTCGATGCCGACGTTCCAGTGGAACGCTCAGTATCAACAGCAACCTACCGCAGAAGAGGCGTCGATAGTTAAACGTGAGTGGTGGAACCTGTGGGAGCAAGATAGTCCGCCCCCTTGCGAGTACATCATTATGTCCTTGGACGCGGCGGCAGAAACGCACAACCGTGCGGACTACACGGCGCTTACTACATGGGGTGTATTTCTCAATGAAGAGGTAAGCGCGTACAATATTATTTTGCTTAATAGCATAAAAAAACGCATGGAGTTTCCAGAGCTAAAACAACTTGCTATGGAAGAGTATGAGGAATGGAACCCTGATGCGTTTATCGTAGAAAAGAAATCTGCGGGTACAGCCCTTTACCAAGAGATGCGGCGTATGGGGCTACCTGTTTCTGAGTACACTCCACATCGAGGGTCTGGTGATAAGTTAGCACGCTTAAACTCGGTAGCAGATATTGTCGCATCGGAACTTGTGTGGGCACCTCCTACCAGATGGGCAGAAGAGGTGATAGAAGAAATTGCCGGATTTCCTTTTATGAGTCATGATGACTTAGTGGACTCAACGGTGATGGCACTCATGCGTTTCAGGCAAGGGGGCTTTATTAGATTGCCCACGGATGAACCTGAAGAAACGCAATACTTTAAGCAAAGACGCGGCGGGTATTACTGAGAGGTAGAACATGGCGATTGAAAAAGGTATCTACTCCGCTCCTGAAGGCGTCTCTGAAGAAGAGAACGATGAAGAGCTAGAGATCGAAATTATTGAACCCGAGGCTGTCACGTTAAGTGATGGGTCTATGGAGATTACGATCATACCGGATGCAGAGATTTCTGACTTTGTCGAATTCGATATGAATCTCGCTGAAGTTTTAGATGACGGCCACCTGCAAGAAATTTCTGACGAGCTATCGGGACTCATTGAGGCTGACATAGACGGTCGTAAAGAGTGGGCTGATACGTTTGTAAAAGGTCTGGACGTGTTGGGCTTCAAGTATGAAGAGCGTACAGACCCGTGGGAGGGCGCGTGTGGCGTCTATTCTACGGTACTGGCAGAAGCTGCTATTCGTTTCCAAGCAGAAACAATGTCTGAAACATTCCCCGCCGCTGGCCCTGTAAAGGTCAAAATCCTTGGGGAAGATACCAAGGAGAAGGTTGAAGCTGCTGAACGTGTCAAAGCGGACATGAACTACGAATTGACTGATCGTATGGTGGAGTACCGCCCAGAGCATGAGCGGCTACTATACAGTCTAGGGCTTGCTGGTAGTGCATTTAAGAAGGTTTACTACGACCCTAATGTGGGGCGTCAGGTAGCTATCTACATTCCCGCAGAAGACGTTATCGTGCCTTACGGCGCAAGTCATATCGAGACCGCAGAGCGTGTAACGCACGTAATGCGTAAAACGAAGAACGAGCTACGGAAACTACAAGCAGTGGGTTTCTACAGAGATGTGGAGCTTGGAGACCCCCAGCCCTACCACTCAGATATTGAGGAGCGTAAGGCAGAGGAAGGCGGGTTCTCACTCACTGATGACAATCGTTTTGCCCTCTACGAAGTCCATGCAGACCTTGTAATTGATGGCGTTGATGACTCAGACGAAGATATTGCTAAACCCTATGTAGTTACTATGGAACGCGGTTCTGGTGAGATTCTGGCTATTCGCCGTAACTGGAACGAAGAAGACAACCTATTTTTGAAGCGTCAACACTTCGTACATTACGTATATGTGCCGGGGTTTGGTTTTTACGGGCTTGGACTCATTCATATCATTGGTGGATATGCGAGAGCAGGCACATCCTTGATACGTCAGCTTGTTGATGCTGGGACTCTGTCGAATCTTCCCGGTGGTTTGAAGTCTCGTGGACTTCGTATTAAGGGCGATGACACACCGATTGAACCCGGTGAATGGAAAGATGTTGATGTACCTAGCGGGTCTATCCGCGACAACATTATGCCGCTTCCCTACAAAGAACCTAGTCAGACGCTTCTCGCCTTACTGAATCAAATAACGAATGAAGGACGTAGGCTAGGCGCTATCAGTGACATGAACATTTCAGACATGTCAGCGAATGCGCCTGTAGGTACTACGCTGGCGCTCTTGGAGCGTACGTTGAAGCCTATGGCTGCGGTACAAGCCCGTGTCCATTACGCCATGAAACAAGAGTTCAAGATGCTCAAGGAGATCATGGCTGAGTATGCTCCTGAAGAGTACGGCTATGAGCCTCATCGTGGAGAGATTAGTGCGCGTCAGTTGGACTACGCGATGGTGGATGTTATCCCCGTTAGCGATCCTAATAGTTCTACGATGGCACAGCGTGTTGTGCAGTATCAGGCTGTTTTACAGATGGCCCAGTCCGCGCCTCAAATTTACGACTTGCCACAGCTTCACAGACAAATGATTGAGGTGTTGGGCGTAAAGAACGCAGACAAACTTGTTCCCACAAGAGATGATGCTAAGCCTACCGATCCTGTCGGCGAGAACATGGACGCGCTTGTTGGTAAACCGATGCGAGCGTTTATCTATCAAGATCACGAAGCGCACATCGCAGCGCACACGTCGTTTATGCAAGACCCTACGGTTGCGCAGATGATTGGGCAAAACCCACAAGCAAAACAAATTATGTCGTCGCTACAAGCGCACATAGCAGAGCACCTTGGGTTCCAATACCGCCAACAGATCGAAGACAAGTTGGGCGCACCACTTCCACCACCCGGAGAAGAACTGCCAGAGCAGATCGAAGTGGATTTGTCGCGGTTGGTTGCAGAGGCGGGAGCACAGGTTATGCAAGGGCACCAAAAAGAAGCAGCGCAAAAGCAAGCGCAGCAACAGCAACAAGACCCAGTGTTCCAACAAAAACAAGCAGAGTTGCAACTCAAAGGGCAAGAAGTACAACGCAAGGCTGCAAAAGATCAACAAGAGGTACAGATCAAACAGGCAGAATTGCAGCTTAAAGCCCAGAAGAATCAAGTTGATGCAGTGCTAGACGCAGAAAAAATTAAATTGGACCGGCAGGAACTTGAATTAGACGCTCAAAAAGAAGGTGTTCGTGTGGCGGCAAGCCGTCGTAAGGACAACAACAAACTTGACTTAGAGATTGCAAAAATGATGACAGAAAAGCCTAAACGGGGTGAGTGATGGCGAAAACCGTCTTTGACGTGCTAAATGATCGTATCGATGAGCAAATCTTATCTGCACAAGTTTTTCTAAGTAGTGGGTCCGCTAAGGACTACGCTAATTATAGAGAAGTTGTTGGTTTAATTCGGGGTCTTGAAACCAGCAAACAACACATTGAAGACCTCTCGCGTACCTTTATGGAAGATGACCATGACTAAACCTCAGACATTAAAAATGCCTGATGCATCAGAGCAAGAGTTAGCTGATTTAGAAGCACAATTGCCTCAACCTGTTGGATACCGTGTTCTTGTTGCTCTACCAGATATAGAAGAGTACTACCAAGGTAACACGCTGCTCAAAACGACTGAAGCTATGCACAGAGAGTACATCACTTCAATTATGGGTGTTGTCATTGATATGGGTGCTGATGCTTACAGTGACAAAGACAGGTTCCCTGAAGGCCCTTGGTGCAAAACGGGTGATTATGTGATGTTTCGTATGAATACGGGCACACGTTTTAAGGTAAATGGCAAAGAGTTTCGTTTGATGAACGACGATTCTATTGAAGCCGTAATTCCCGATCCCCGTGGGGTCATGGCAGTATAGGAGATAACTCATGCCATTTCAGAAAGTAGAATTTGATTTTCCCGATGGGGATCAAGAAAAAGAAGATGTTGTCATAGACGTTGAGCCTTCCAGTGCACAAGAGGTAAACATAGGTGGTAAGAAAGTTGAGGAACTTGATACTGTCGTTGAAGACGAAATGGATAACGACGACGATAACGTTGAAATTGAAGTGGTTGACGACACGCCCAAAGCGGATCGCAATCGTAAACCATCTGAGCCACCTGAAGACGTTACTGACGAAGAGTTGGAAGACTATTCGGAGAAAGTCCGAAAACGTATCCAACATTTTAGCAAGGGCTATCACGACGAACGCAGGGCTAAAGAACAAGCTCAGCGAGAGCGTGAGGAGTTGGAAAGGTTTTCTCACCAACTTGTGGAAGAGAATAAAAACCTTAAAGCTGACGTAAATAAAAATCAGACAGCACTGCTTGAACAAGCTAAAAGAAGCGCGGTTACAGAGTTAGAAAGTGCTAAAAAACTGTACAAAGACGCGTATGAGGCTGGAGACTCAGACAAAGTTCTTGAAGCGCAAGAAAGCCTAACGAATGCTAAGATTAAGGCTGACAGGCTAAATAATTTCAAGTTACCAGCTTTACAGAACGAGGAAAATCCTGATAAGGTTGCCGCAGAATCCGCCCCAGAGCCTGTTCGAGTTGACGAAAGGGGTTTAGCTTGGCAAGAAGCTAATCCTTGGTTCAATAAAGACATAGAGATGACAAGTTATGCTCTGGGGTTGCACAAAAAACTTGTCGATGAAGAAGGCATAAGCCCTCAGACTGATGAATACTACGAGCGAATTGATACTCGTATGCGACAGTTATTCCCCGAGAACTTCGAGGATGAACCGGAGGTAGAACGTAAACAAAAGAGAAAGTCGAATGTGGTTGCCCCCGCTACGCGGAGCACAGCGCCTAGAAAAATTAGGCTTACGCAAACACAACTTACTTTATCAAAGCGTTTAGGTCTTACCCCTGAACAGTACGCCAAACAGGTTGCATTAGATATGAGGAAAGAAAATGGCTGAAAACCATATAAATCGAGAACACAAAACTCGTGAAAAAACGACCCGTAAAAAGGCTTGGCAGCGCCCAGAGGTGTTACCGTCACCAAATCCCGAGCCGGGTTATGAATTTCGTTGGGTTAGAGTGAGTTCGTTAGGTACTGTTGATGCCACAAATGTTTCCTCCAAACTGCGTGAAGGTTGGGAGCCTGTAAAGGCGACAGATCATCCAGAAATTACATTGGTTACTATCGAAAACGATAGATTCAAAGACAATGTAGTCATTGGTGGTCTATTGCTCTGTAAAGCTCCAGCAGAACTCGTCGATGAACGTAATGACTACTATCAACAGCAAACACGTTCGCAGATGCAGTCCGTTGACAACAACCTCATGCGAGAAAACGACCCTCGTATGCCTCTCTTTAACGAGAGAAAAACGAAGGTTACTTTTGGTAACGGAACTTAATAGGAGCTAAAAATGGCTTATCCTACTGTAGACGGGCCTTATGGCCTAGTTCCGGTAAAACTGTTGAGCGGCTCTCCTTTCGTGGGCGTAACTCGTCACTTTCAAATTGCAAGTGGCTATGCTACCGCTATTTTTTACGGAGACGCTGTAAAATTGGTTACCGGAGGCACCGTTGAGCGTGATACGTTTGACGCTGCTATGACACCTGTTGGTGTCTTTCTTGGTTGTACATACACCGACCCAAATCTGAAGTACAAAGTGTTTCGTCAGTCTTATCCTGCGAGCACTGTGGCTTCTGATATCGAAGCGTATGTAGCTGATGCAACTGACCTTTTGTTTAAGGCCGCTGTTGTATCCTCTGGTACAACCATTGGCGATCTTGCTCTGACTGACATCGGTGCAAACGTCGCAGGTGTAGATAACACTGGTGATTCAACTTCGGGTAATTCTCGTGGTGCAATCTCAGATTCGTCTGCAACAACTGCAACACTACCTTTCCGTATTGTCGGACTGGTTGAGGAAACCAAAAACGCATCTGGTGGTTTTACTGAGGCTTACGTTAAATGGAACGCAGGTCATCAGTACGACAACACCACAGGCGTATAAGGAGATATAAGGCATGGCAATTTCACGCGCCCAGCTACTTAAAGAACTCCTTCCCGGCCTGAACGCGCTGTTTGGAATGGAGTACGCAAAATACGGTGAAGAGCACACCGAAATTTACGAAAACGAATCTTCAGATCGCTCGTTTGAAGAAGAAACCAAGCTGTCCGGTTTCTCAGCAGCACCTGTTAAAGATGAAGGCGCTGCAATTGAGTATGACAATGCTCAAGAAGCATGGACTGCACGCTATACGCACGAGACCGTGGCAATGGGCTTCGCTATTACCGAGGAAGCCATTGAAGATAACCTGTATGACTCATTGTCTGCTCGTTACACCAAGGCTCTTGCTCGCGCTATGGCGTATACTAAGCAGGTTAAAGCAGCCGCTATCCTGAACAACGCGTTTGATTCAGGTACGACCTATGGTGACGGAAAGGAGCTTTGTGCTACTGACCACCCATTGGTAAGCGGGGGCACTAACTCAAACGAACCCAGCACTGCTGCTGATCTTAACGAAACTTCTCTTGAAGCTGCCGTTATTCAGATCGCTGGTTGGACGGATGAGCGTGGCCTTTTGATTGCTGCCAAGCCTCGTAAGTTGGTAATTCCACCTAATCTTCAGTTCGTAGCAACTCGTTTGCTAGAAACCGAAGGTCGTGTTGGAACTGCGGATAATGACCTGAATGCGATTCGCAACAATGGTTCTATCCCAGAAGGTTACGCAGTTAACCATTATCTGACTGATACCGACGCTTGGTTCTTGATGACTGACGTTCCTAACGGTTTGAAGCATTTTACTCGTACCCCAATGAGCACCTCTATGGATGCTGATTTCGATACTGGTAACTCGCGTTATAAAGCCAGAGAGCGTTACTCATTTGGTGTGAGTGACCCATTAGGTATTTTCGGTTCACCCGGTGCTTAATGAATGAAAGGGGCACTTGTTGCCCCTTTTCTTTTTCTACTGTATAAAACTCATATCCCTGACAGGCGCATCCCGCGTCTGACACTAGCCAAGACAGGAGATCACAATGGCTAATACAACCTTTTCAGGTGCGGTTCGCTCTGAAAGTACCTTTAAGACAATTAGCAAAAACTCGACCACTGGAGCAGTCACTGAGATTGCAACATTAGGTGACGGTCCTGTTAGTCTGTCTGACGGAAACGTAACTCTAACCAACGCAACGCACAGTGGCAGGATTCTGCTTGTCCCAGATGGTGGACAGGACAATACCTATACGTTGCCAGCGCCTATTGCTGGTTCTATGTTTAGGTTTGTTTACGCTGGTGGTGCGGCTGATGCGACAGATGCGCTTGTCATCACCCCCGGAAATACTAATTTCTACATCGGTGGCGTGACATTCCTAGACACGGATGGTAACGAAGTTAGCAGCGTTTTCTCTGACGGTAACTCTAATAGCAGCATTCAATTTAATGTACCTGCTGGTTTTGATGTCACTATCATGGGGCTGAACACAACTAACTATCAAATTTTTGGAAATGTTACGAGCACCACTGCTCCAGCTTTTGCTGATCAGTAATAGGAGGCGGTTATGGCTGATGCAGTAGCTTCCCAAACAATAGTTGATGGGTCATCTTATGTGGCTATCAAACTAACAAACATCTCTGATGGTACTGGCGAATCTGCTGTTACTAAAATAGATGTGAGTGCGTTAGAAGCAGATTCACGCACTGGATTGTCTTGTACTGATGTAAATATAGATCGTATATGGTGGCAGTGCATAGGCATGAAAGTCCGCATCTTATTTGATGCAGATACAGATGTTATGGCAATAGAGTTAGGTGAAAACCAAAGCGGAGATCACGACTACTCTATATTTGGTGGGTTAGTTAACAATGCAGGAACTGGCAAAACGGGGGACATAAAGTTCACCACAGTCGGTGCCAGCAGTGGTGATACCTACACCGTCATAATGTATTTACGTAAGAAGTTTGGCTAGTAATCTTGCGTAGGTACTACAAAAAGCAAGCTGATAGTTGTCCTTCCTTCAAGAAGGGTGGTATGGCTGGCATGTCTGTAAAAAGTGGGGATAAACGCCCCACTAAATCCGGCGCTGGAATGACAAAGAAAGGCGTTGCGAAGTACAGACGACAGAACCCCGGAAGCAAATTGCAGACGGCGGTTACCGAGAAAAGTCCTACGGGCAAACGGGCGAAGCGTAGAAAGTCTTTCTGCGCACGTTCAGCGGGGCAGATGAAAAAATTCCCTAAAGCAGCAAAAGACCCCAATTCAAGGCTGCGACAGGCGCGAAAAAGATGGAGATGTTAAATTGGCATACTTACAGTCCAACATACCGTATTTTAAGTGTTGGGTACGTAGAGAATACACGCATAACCATGAGAAATATCATGGTGAGTTTTTGCACGCTATGGCTATTGCGGTAACTACTGTCCCAAAACGATGTCTTTCTTTTCAGATGGTTTTTACAGGTGCTGAGACATACGACACCGATGAGCCAAACCCGCATGGCGGGGCAATGTGGGCAAGAATGCCTATAACTGCGCTTGTAGGAGATACACCGCTCGAAGAGTGGCCTGACCCTATGCCCGTTTGGGCAGCGCAACCTTGGGACTGCGCCTCAAGAACACATAGTGTGTATGTCCTTGAACGTTGCTCTCCCTGTCCGTGGATGGCAAAAATTGACGGTAGGTTATACCCAGCAAAGTATTATTTTACCGTTGATTATACTGACTCCGAGATTGCGGATGACCCTGCGCAACACAAACAAGCCCATGTGCTTGAGTTGCTAGATGCAGATAATTGGACAGGCAATATTGTTGCCCTTCCAAATAACCGTGTTCGGGTATCCCACCCCGCATGGTTTGAGATGGGAATAGGCGCTCCTGATTTTAGGCCGTCACAACACATTCACTACAGTAAATCTGACTTAGATTACACGCTTGATGTAAACCAAGTATTCGATAACCTCTATGCGGAGATAGATCATGAAGATGAAGACTAAAGGCTATAGAGCCGGTGGCAAGATGCCAATGGTAAAAGACCCTAAAACAGGAAAAATGATTCCTGAGTTTGCTGCTGATGGCGTTGGTGACATGAAAGCAGGCGGTAAGGTCAAGCAAATGAGTATGGGCGGTTTGCTAGAAGAAGCCATGCCTATGAAGAAAAAGAAGAAGCAGTCTGGCGCTAAGATGATGACCAAGGGGTACAAGAAAGGCGGTAAGGTACGCGGAGCAGGTATTGCACGTAAAGGCGTTCGCCCCGCTAAGATAGTATAGGAGTCAGATATGCCTAGAATAAGATATCCCACTCCGGAAAAACGCGCTTCTACTGCAAAAAAGAAGAAGCAAGAAGAACAAGAAGAATACGCCAACGCGAAAGAAGCCGCGAGAGAAGCCGCTGAGAAACGTAGGGCGAGGTACTTTAGGCACCCAGCAGACGGGGCGCGTTATGCCACCGCCACTGGAGAAAGAGCGCCATTATCCATAAAACCTTCGCTTGAAGCACTTCAAAGGCGTATTGATTATGAGAGAACTATCTACGGTGACCCTAGTAAAGACCGTCTAGCCAGACAAGAAAAAGAGAAAGAAGATAACGACAAAAGAATAAACCAAAATAGAGAACGTGCTTTAGCTAACCCTAGTTTATTAAAGGGTGGGTTTAATTATAAAAAGGGCGGTAAAGTCAGAGGTGCTGGTATAGCTCGTAAAGGCGTTCGCCCAGTAAAAATACGATGAGACGTTATTATAAATCGGGTGGTAAAATATGTGCTAAAGGTAAAGCGTGGGCAAAACGCACCTTTGACACATACCCGTCCGCTTACGCAAACATGGCTGCGTCCAAGTATTGCAAAGACCCAAACTACGCTAAAGGCGCGAAGGGTAAAAAAGCGAAGAAGTAATGGGCGAGTTAAAGAAATGGCGTGATCAACAATGGGTTCGCATCGGTACCGATGGGAAGATTAAAGGTGAGTGCGGCACTTCTAAAGACAAAAAGAATCCAGACCGATGTCTACCACGGAGCAAGGCTCAGAGTCTCTCAAAAAAAGAACGCGCTTCTACTGCAAAAAAGAAGAAGCGAGAAGGTAGCAAGGGCAAGACAGTAGTTAAGAACACCAAGAAGGCTGAGGTTAAATTTGACAACGGTGGGCTTGCTAGGCGGAAACGAGCGATAGCACGCGGCTGCGGGGTTGTAATGGAAGATAGACGAAAGAAAACTTTGTATACGTAAAGGGATAGCATGGCAACATCAGGTACAACCGCATTTGATATGGACTTCACGGAAATCGCTGAAGAAGCGTGGGAACGTGCTGGTCGTGAAATGCGGTCGGGTTACGACCTACGTACCGCACGACGTTCCATGAATCTTTTGACGATTGAGTGGCAAAATCGTGGCATAAATCTTTGGACTATTGATGAAGGCTCTGTAACTTTAACAGCAGGTACATCCGAGTATGATTTACCCGCAGATACGATTGATTTGTTGGAACAAGTAATACGTACAGGGCAGGGCAATCAATCAACACAATCTGATCTTACTATAACTCGTATCAGCGTAAGTACTTACGCTTCGATCCCGAACAAGTTATCACGTGGTAGGCCCATTCAAGTTTGGATCGAGAGGCTACGTGACAACCCCAAGGTCAATTTTTGGCCTGTTCCTGACACAAATGACTACATATTTCGCTATTGGCGTATGCGGCGTATACAGGACGCTGGTGATGGCGTTGAAACTGCGGATATGAATTACAGGTTTTTGCCCTGTCTTGTTGCCGGTTTGGCGTACAATATTGCGTTAAAAGAACCAGAACTTGTAGAGCGAGTATCGCTTCTCAAACAAGTATATGAAGAGCAGTTTCAGATAGCCGCAGGTGAAGATAGGGAAAAAACCCCCGCTCGTTTTGTACCTCGTGTAGCGAGGATTTAACATGGGGACTAGGTTCGCATCAAGCCAAAAAGCTCTCGGGGTTTGTGATGTGTGCGGGTTTACTTACCGCCTTCGTGAACTTCGTAATTTGGTGCGTAAAAACCGAGATACGAACATTAAAGCCTGTCCTGAATGTTGGAGTCCAGATAATCCACAGTTGAATCTGGGGGAAACCCCGGTCCATGACCCACAGGCATTACAAGACCCAAGACCGGACTCTAATCAATTTGCAGCTAGCCGTGCGCAAATTATTCCTGTGCGTAGCGCAGAGGATAGTGGGGGAACGGTCGGGACTGGATTTGTAGGGCAAGTTACAGTACAAATTACATAGGAGTAGTACTATGCGTAAGAAAACTAAAAAACCCGCTAATAAAACGAAAAAAGGTGGCGTTAAAGTACGTGGTACTGGCGCTGCAACAAAAGGGTTGTACGCCCGTGGACCTATGGGGTAAGCGATGAACTATAGTGAGCTGACTGCAAATATAGAAGATATTACGGAGAATGCGTTCACCGCAGATCAGCTCGCCATGTTTACTAAGCAGGCTGAGCAAAAAATATACAACACTGTTCAGATTCCTGCGTTACGACGTAATGTTACAGGCACGTTAACATCTGGTAATAAGTACTTAGGCGCTCCATCTGACTTTCTTTACACCTATAGCCTCGCGGTTGTAGACAGTAGTGGAGAGTATCATTTCTTGTTAAACAAGGATGTTAACTTTATTAGAGAGGCTTACCCCACGCCGACATCTACGGGTATGCCAAAACATTATGCTTACTTTGACGATGACTCAATTATCCTTGGGCCTACCCCAAACAGTAACTACACAATGGAGCTACATTACGGGTACTACCCTGAGTCCATTGTTACTGCTAGTACTACATGGCTTGGGGACGAGTTTGATTCTGCTCTACTTAACGGTGCGTTATTAGAAGCGTTAAGGTTTATGAAGGGTGAACCAGACATGGTTCAAGTGTATGAACGCATGTATGTTCAAGCGTTACAACTGTTAAAAACGCTTGGCGATGGCAAACTTCGTGGAGACACTTACCGTTCCGGGCAGTTTAGAATGGAAGTAGGATAGGAGGTTATAAATGGCAATCACTCAAGCAATGTGCACGTCTTTCAAAAAAGCCCTTCTCGATGGGGAGATGGACTTTAGTGGTGATACGTCACAAACATTTAAGATCGCTTTGTATACAAGCTCAGCTACGTTAAGTGCGGCTACAACAGCGTATGCAACAACAAACGAAGTATCTGGTACGGGTTATACAGCGGGTGGTAACACGTTAACAGTTGTTGCTCCAACAACATCCAGTACCACCGCGTTACTGGATTTTTCAGATACTACATGGTCCACAGCAACAATTACGGCGCGTGGGGCCTTAATATATAAGTCAGGTGGTAGTAATCCCGCCGTTGCAGTTCTTGATTTCGGGGCGGATAAGACGGCTACAGCAGGTAATTTCCAAATTCAATTCCCTACTGCGGACGCTTCTAACGCTATTATTAGGATCGCGTAGGATGCTTAAATGCCATCGTCAACGTCTTATGTAGGATGGGGGTCTACCTCTTGGGGCCAAAGCTCTTGGGGTACGGACCTTATCGTTGTAGCAGTCGATGGCGTTCAAGCTACAAGCGCACTTGGTACCGTAAGTGTAGCTGCTGACGCAAATGTCCAACCGTCAGGGTTATCTGCTACTACTAGTGTAGGCACCGTAAGTGTCGTTGCCGAAGCAAATATCTACCCAACTGGGGTAAGCGCCACAAGTGCTGCTGGCACTGTTACTGTAACCGCAGACGCAAACGTCTCCACAACAGGGCTTGCGGCTACGGGAGCCATAGGCACCGTTGCTGTATCTCTTAGCATCGTAGAGCAAGTAACAGGGGTCCACGGACAAGCACAAGTAGGAAACGTAGATGTTACTGTTATTACAAGTACGGCAGTAACAGGTGTAAACGCAACAGGCGCAGTAGGTACAGTCTTCATTTGGGGGGATGTCGATGACAACCTCAACCCAAATTGGCAAAATATTACTGACACACAAACACCAACTTGGGGGGCTGTCGATGACAACCACAATCCGAGTTGGCAAAATATTACTGGCGCACAGACACCAACTTGGGGTAGTGTTTCAACAGGGCAGACTCCGAATTGGCAAGATATAGCCGCGTGAGGATTAAAACATGACAACACAGTACACTTCGATACTTAAACTCGCCCTTCCTGTCCAAGGAGAACTTAGCGGTACTTGGGGTGATGTAGTAAACAACAACATCACGTCTATGGTTGAAGAGGCTATTGCTGGCCGTGCAGTTATAAACTCGTGGTCTTCCAACTCGCATACGTTGACTACCGCAGATGGAACTACCTCCGAGTCGCGTGCAGCCATGCTGGAGTTTACAGATACTGGGTCAAGTCTTACTGGGGCAGCGACTGTTATATGCCCCGCAGCGGCTAAAATCTACATCGCTAAGAATGCTTCAGGCCAAGCCGCTACACTTAAAACGTCTAGCGGTACAGGTATTGCGATACCAAACGGCAAGACAATGTTTCTTTTCTGCGATGGCACTAATGTCCTTGAAGGTGCTACGAATATCGCATCGTTATCAGTTGGTGGGTATACAGTCTCTCTTGCAGGAAACTTAACGACCGCAGCGGCGTTTACAACATCTGGTGCGAATGCACTCACCCTAACAACTACAGGTGCAACTAACGTAACACTTCCCACCACGGGCACGTTGGCTACGTTAGCTGGTACTGAAACGCTTACGAATAAGACTCTGACAGGACCTACAATCTCGTCACCGTCACTAACGGGGTCTATTTCAGCGGCTGATTTAACCATCACTGGTAATACAGTAATTGGTAATGCCGCGTCTGATACGTTGACTGTAACGTCCACAGTCGCATCAAACCTTATTTTTACCGATAACACCTATGATATTGGTGCGTCTGGGGCCACTCGCCCTCGCAATTTATTCTTATCAGGTGATGCTACTGTAGGTGGAGACGTAAGTGTTGCAGATGACCTCAAGCTAAACAGCGATGCAGCAGTCCTTGGGTTCGGTGCGGACAACGATGTAACACTAACGCACGTTGCAGATACCGGCTTACTTCTTAATAGCACAATGGCATTGCAGTTTCATGATGCTAGTCAGTTTATTAATGCTCCAAGTAATACTGTCCTAGACATTAACGCGACAGATGAAATTGAACTTAATGCAACCGCGCTCGATTTCAACGGCACTGTTGCGATCTCTGGCAACACCACGATTGAGGCTGGCGCAGACTTAATCACCGCAACAGCGGGTACAGATAACCTTCGTATTGGTGAAGATGCTGGCGACAGTATTACCTCTGATGGCGCATACAACATTACTATTGGTAAGGATGCTGGCACCGCCATTACGACGGGCGACCGTAATATTGCCATTGGCGTGGACGCCCTTAAAACAGA
>CEQB01002853.1_pt1 | contig 15641 bp, 21 predicted proteins | sample 530581 | NCBI WGS metagenome assembly CEQB01 (sample SAMEA2620588, study PRJEB7988) | marine metagenome | biome: marine biome (ENVO:00000447); feature: deep chlorophyll maximum layer (ENVO:xxxxxxxx); material: "saline water (ENVO:00002010), including plankton (ENVO:xxxxxxxx)" | depth 75 m
CCTGCGGAAAAAGCACTCGTATCTTCTAACACAAATTCTGGAGTATCAGCCGCATGTCTTATTGTTGTTTTAAAAATGTGGACATTCGATGTTGGAGACCCCCCTATTCCAACATTCCCATTTGAATCAACAACTAAATCATTAGTGTCGGGTGATATATTTAAAGCAAGCCCACCATTACTTGTAGCATTTGCACCTTGTAAACACCCAACAGTTCCACCATCACCATCTAAAAAAGTAATATATCTTACATTGTACCCAGCCGCATCTGCTCCACCTTGTAAAAGTAAAACATCTCTATTGCCATCATTCCCATCATTCCAAAATCTTACAATACTTGAACTATCGAAATTAGCTTGCACATCAAGAGCATATGATGGTGTTGCACCTATTCCGACATTACCACTTGGACTAATAATTAATGCTGGATTTTTAGTAGCAGTTCCAAGATTTATTGTTTGATCAGCATTTACAAAAAAGTAACCTTTTGCAACTCCAGCGTGTTGAAAGTGAATAGCGGCATTACTACCACCAGTTTTATTTAAAACTAAAAGTGGATCAGTTGCGTGTGAAATAGTTACAGTTCCATCAGAAGCAATCCTCATTTTCTCAGTAGTAGAAGCATCTCCATCTGTAGTGTAAAAAAGTAAATTTGATCCATTTTCACTAGCTGTAAATGTAGATTCAGCTAAAGATTCAATTTTTGCTCCAATTGTTATTGTAGAAGAAGCATCTTCAGCCCCAGCAAATTCAATTACTCCTAACCTATGACCAGCCGCCATAGCCGCCCCATCATCACTAAATAATCTTAAATGTCCACCTTGAGTTGCACTACTGGTTGTAGAGTCTTTTAACCATAATTGACCATCTATCTGTTCATCGTATGTATATGTATTACTACCAGATACGGTTAAGTCTCCACTAATTGTAACATCTCCAGAAATTGTACCACCAGCTAGTGACATATTTAATCTATTGTTGGTAGTGTCTAAAACAGTGTTTAAAGCTTCTTGTGCTGTAACTGAATTTGCGGTGACGGCATTTCCTGAAGAATCTAGGAGTACCTTATTTAATACTTCTTTTGTTGTAAACTTATTTGGATTAGCCATAATGACAACTCCTTATAACCCACCACCACCGCCACTAAGGCATTAATTTTGTAAAGCTTATCTAAAATCGTAAGGTAAGATTGCACGAGTACCGCCAGTCTTATCCCTTTTTCTCATACCATAACGCTTTACAGTTTCATTAAATCTTCTTTCATGCTGTACCATCATCTGCATAGCAGACTGTGAAACACCCGGATCGCTTGATGCTCCAGCTTTATCCATATACAAACATTTCTTAACATAATCAACAATAGCTACATGTAAAGTATTGTCAATATCAGGTGTATCATTTATAGATACAACACTATTTGGCTCACCGTAATAGTGAATCAAAAGGCCATCAGTAATTGATTCTTGAATAGCCTTGTAAAGTTTTCTATCTGTAGTCCTAGAATTACCGCTACTATCAGTTTTTGTTATAAGTGCAAGCTTATCACCTTCTACAAACCAAAGTGCTGAATTTTCAGGAAAATTTATATTACTAGCCATTAGTCTGGTGTATTTACTGCTGGTTCACTAGCCGCATCCATTAAAAGAATGCGCCTATCAACCAGTCTTGGTATTTTGATATAGTCACCATCGCTATCCATAAGATCAACTCTATATACTTTGTTAACTTCCAAATCATTAGAACTAGAATCCTTTGCACTATCACTTATGTCATAAAACATTTGATCTGCAACAGTGCTTAATTTAGCTTGAATATTTTTAGTATGGTAGTTCCCCATTTCAACTAAAGCTTCATTTATTAGACTCATAATATAAGTATCTGGGACATCTGGAAATACTAATTTTATTCTACTTATTATTTGTTTTGCTGTTAATGAATGTACTGACATTATATATCCTTACGACTTTAAAGCTTGTAAAGCTTTTTCATAATCTGATTGTAATTTAGCTTGTTGTTTTTCAATAAAAGAATAATCAGCCGTAATAGCTGAAAGCCTAGACTGAACTTCACTAGCATAACCCTGAGCTATTCCTATTTTATTTTGTATTTCAGTTGCATACCCTTGAGCCGCATTTATATATCCAGAAACAACAGTGTTATATCCGCTAACCTGAGACATTCTAGCACTCACCTCAGATACAAAAGACTGTGCTTCATTTGCTGATGCTCTAGCTTCTGATATGAATCCATTACCAGCATTTATTTGAGATGATGCTAATTCTACATCTTCAGCAGTGTTTGAAGTTACAGCACTGTCAAATTGAGTATTAGCTAACGCTACTGCTGTATTTATTCTATCAGAGGCTGTATTTATAGCTGTTAAAGCGGTATCAACATCAGCATCAACTTGAGTTACAGATTCACCAAGCTGAGTTACAGCCGCATCTACTTGAGTATTAATTAAATCGCAAATTGCCTGAGTTTCATCTAGTTCTGCATTAATAGCTGTTAGAGCTGTTACTATATCCGCATTTGCAACTTTTGAACCTAGAGCATTTTGCAAAGCTTTTATAGCGGCATATAAAACTACTATATATTCAGCTTCATCAGGGAATACAGCTATAGCACTATCCCCATAAGCAATAGTTGGAAACTGAACCTCCTCATACTGCCAAGGGTTTCCTTCAGGTAAAGAATATAAGTTATTGCTTTCTTTGTAATATACAGGATCATTTATAGTTGCAAACAACATGTCGTCAGGGTCTGTTACCCTACCGGATAGCCTAGATGGAATTTCCCTAGAGGGGTGATAAATATAACCATCTGATCTTTTAACTGATAATATTTTGCCAGTATTCATAGTATGGCTAGTACCACCTGTTAAGGTAGTTACAGTAGAACATAGTTTTAATAGATCATTTGGTAGGTGATTTATAACTTCCTTAGCACCATCTGTAAGAAACTGACTTAACTCAGATCGAGTTGGAGAACTGCTATCATCAATAGTAAGACTAGTTAACATTTCTATTTGAGTTTCAAAAGTAGCCATTAAACACTCACAGCAACTATTTCAACATTAGCATCACCACTTTCAGGTTTTACAATAACCTTATCTATATCAGCCATTGTTCCAAAACTAGGGCTCGTATCCTCTTCAGCTAACATAGAATTATTAGTGGAAGGTATTATATGGCTTTCTCCAGCCTTTAAAAAAAACTGATAGCTGGTAGCATTACCAACAACTGCAACTTCACAAGAATTTGTAATTTCAAGGTTTGTAATTCTTATATACTTTATATCATCATGGGCAAGACACCCATCATTATTAGCGTGATTATTAGAAGCTACATTTAATATAGTTGTTTGAGAACCTGAAGTGCAAGTTGTAACCCTTCTATAAAATTGATCTATAGAATCAATTTCTTTAGAAATCATAGTTTTATACACTTGATTGCTAAGTGTTATATTTTCTTCAATTATATATTTAAAAGTAGCCATTATGCACTCGCTATAAATATTTCAACTTTTACTTGGTTTGATCCGGGGTTTACCTGTATGCTAGAAAGGTCTCCCAAGGTAGCAAAACTTGGCGAAGTATCTTCTTCGCAAAGTATAATATTGTCAGCACCCATAATAATATGACTATAACCAGCATCTAACTTTATTTGATATAAACCCTCTGTGCTACTATTACCAACAATCGCTATCTCTATAGAATTTGTTAAATCTTTGTTTGTAATTCTTATGTATTTAGAATCTTGAATATCTATAGCACCAGCCGCACCATAAGAGGTATTATTAAAAACGGCTATTGTAGTAGTTTGACTAGCCGCACAATCAACAGTTCTCTGATAAATCTCATCTATACTATCAATAGTTAATGTATTAACACTGTCGTGAAAATAATTATCTAACATCATATTTTCCTTTATGCGAACTTTCAATGTAGCCATTAGGCTCTCCTTACTTTAGCCGCTATCTTTTTTGTGTATTTAGCTTTTTGTCTACCTTTGGCAGAAGCGGCTCTTTTTCTTCTGTTTGTAGCAGATTTTTCAGAGGAACTAAGACTTTTCCTAACTGACTCAGGTAAGTAACGCCCTCTTTTCGCTCTAGGTTTTTTCTTGTCACCCTTGCTGACATAATCCCATTTCTGCTTTGACCATTTAGTTAATTTGTTACTGGAAGATTTTTTCCCTCTATACCCACCACCAGCTTTTTTATACCTAGCTGTAGCTAACTGTGCCTTACGAGCACTCCACTGTCCGGGCCTTCCACCTTTACTGCCAGCTTTAACAGAAGCTACTATTCTTTTCCACATAGCTTCTTTTGTTTTCTTAGCAGTAGCCATAATTATTTTTTCTTTTTAGCCTTTGAATGTGCCATTTGTACTTTAAAACTAGCCATTAAACTAGCACCTTTATGAGGTTTATATCCACCTCTAGGATTTTTCATAAGCTTAAAACCAGCACCGGACTTCATCCAATGATAACCGTTAGGTGCTTTTACTTTTTTATTCATAAGTACCTTACCTATTTCTTTTTAATCTTTTTAACTTTGCCATTTTTTGTTCTAGCAAACTTATGTGTTTTAGTTTCCCTAATCAAAGTTCCGTAATGCTTTTTACCACCCCACATCCAACTTACAGTTTTACCCATTCTACCACTTTACCTTGTTAGCCCACCATGCGGCTGACATCTTACCTCTGGCAATATTCTTAGCATGACGAGCTTTAAATGATTTACGTTTCGCTTTCATTCTAGCGGACTCACCCTTCTTTGGCTTTCCAGCAGTTCCAGAAAGTGTGCCAACTCTTTTGCCTTGCTGTCCAAAGCGTATAGTTTTTATCTTATCACCAACTTTAGCAACAACAACGTGAGACTTTGTAGGGTGACTAGGTGTTCTCTTGGGTTTGTTATATCCAGAAACACCAACTCTTTTAAGTCTTGGATCTTTCTTTTTAGGAGCCATATAAATTCTTATTCATTTTTTTAATGTTATCATTCATAGATTGAGTTGAAAGCTCAACATCTGTCCTTTTTCCCATTTCAGACATCATCCACATATTTGTTGTGAACTTAGACTCAGAAGCTTTCATACCACAGCTTTTGCAGTAAAACCAACCTCCCTTGTTTGGATAGCCACAGTGAATACATTTCTTTTTCATATCTTAACCTTCCTTTGGTTTTGAGGGTTGCCCTTTATACGACAACCCCCACAGTACCAAAAAACTGTTATCCTTATTGTTTCGGATTATGATATTGTTATGTGAGCAACATCGTGAGCTTGTGCTTTGGCGTAGTAAATAGAACCATCGCAAATCAACTCAACCTGATCTCCTAGCTGTGCACCACTGATGAAAACAATCTCATCAACAGCAGACTCAGCACTACTACCAGCACTACCATCAGCACCAACTGTTGTTCCAACAATAGTATCTTCAGATGTGTTATTAGCAATAGTTACTGCATTAGCCGCAACTTCAGATAGGATAAACTTAGCGTTCCATCCAGCACCGGCAGTTGCCGCTAACGGCAAGGTAATTTCATAAGCAGAGTCTTGCTGAATCATAAAAACCTTACCGGAATCTAAAGCAGTTAAGGTTTTAGCCGCATTTATAATCTCTACTTTTAGTTTAAGATCAGATTTACCACTATTATTATTTAGATAATCAGCTCTCATCTTATACTCCTTCTAGGTTGTACAATGCATGAGACTCAGACAAAGTAACCTCAAGACCAGCTTCTGTAAGGATCATATCTTTTCTTAAATCCTCATCAGCGGCTTGAACATTAGTCATAACCTGAGTATCACGATTGATACCATTACCAATAAGCGGTCTGTATGCAACTTGACTCATATCAGCCATCAACATAAAACCAGAAGCAATACCTCTAAATAGAGGCTCCTTAACTAGGTTTAATGTTCCATGAATCGTATCAATTACCATTACGTTATGACCAAAAGCACCTTGTCTTTCGGACATGTTATAACGAGCAAGAGATGCACCAGTATTAACATCGGTTGAAGAACCAGACAGTAAAGACTGATTTAGGAAAGCATCTGCACCTAACTTGTTAAAGAATGTAATTACTGGTAGTGAACAAAGAACTAGCTTGTCAGAAGCACCACCACGAGCCGGATCAAAGATTACTTCGAGGTCACTAAGTAACCTATCGTAAGTTAATTCAGACTGAGCTACAGTTCTGTGGTAAGAACTTCCTGATGTGTAACTAAAAGCACTGGTATCAGTAACTGGACTTACATTTTTAACAATGTGACCTACTAAACCCTCTGTGTACTGGATACCACCTACGAGAGCTTTTTGACCAAAGAGCATAGCTCTTTCAATGTCAATTTTATGCTCACGAAGTTTGGTAGCCCAGATGCGAGACCATTCATCAGCGTAACCTCTATAGCGAGTTGCGTATGCTGTATTGGTCATTTCAGCCGCAGTTTTAAAAATCTGCGTATAACCAAAGCCATCTTCAATCTCACTTGAAAAAACATCTGGAGAACCAGACCCCTCTTCGTATGAAGTTCCTATGATTTGTGCTACATCATCATCAGCTATTGAGTTACTTCCAGTAACAGCGGATGTATCAATAACCTTACCTGTGAAAGTAGAATCGCTTGAAGCGTGACTAACACCACTATCAACCCTAACTAATGCTTGACCATAACCAGCAGTTGTGTCAACTGTACCAACCGCAAAAACCATACCTTTTACAAGGTACTCAACAGCGGCACCGCCTGCTGTATCTACAGTAAAAGCATACGAAGTGCCAGCGGAAACAGTACCAACAGCTCCTTTAATTAAAAAGGATCGGTCTGTAAAGCTGATTTTATTACGGTTTTCCAGATAACGAAATACTGGGTCGTCAGTAGGAGATTTAGCGACCTTGTTAAGATATACGAAGAATGGCGACTCCTCTGGAGTCAATTCGGCAACTCTGTCACCGAAATTAAATATTCGCCGTCTATCGGGTCTTTGTCCTACACTAGCATCTGAGGTAGTAGCAGTTATATCACTGGACTTTAAAGTTCCAGAATTATATGAAATTGCCATTTATTTTTCCTCTTTTGTGTATTTTGTTTTAATTATGGTAAACGAGCCCCACTACCAGAATTTAAGATACCATCAAACATGTTGTCAGTATCTGTTTTAGGCGTTTGAGGTGCTTGTCCCTGTAGTACGCCTGCTGTTCTGGGTGCTTGTTTGGCCGCATTTACCGCCTGTATTGTATCATTATTAGCAACAGACTGTCCATTCTGCATCTGCCAAAGCTTAACAAGATTATTTAGACCAACCTGTTCTTTTGGCTGTGTAGTAAAACTAAGAAAATCACGAATGTCATTATCAGACATTTTGTAAGTTCCCCTAAGTTCACCAACAGTGTTATTCAGTTGCATTTCAGCCTGCATCTGTTGCTGTTGTTGGGCCAACTTTTTATTTACGATATTTTCCATCTGACTATTAAGTTGATTAGCAACATAATCTCCAGTTGTAGTACCGGGTTTAAAAGTTTCCCAAGGATTAAAATCATCTTCTTTGAGACCGGGCTCCTGTTTTGCTGTGTCCTCTGGATTAGCTATACCGTCTTGCAGTTTCTGCACTAGGTCTGGTCTCTGTTCCAGTAGTTGTAAAATCTGAGCTCCTTGTTGCAATTTAGCATTTTCGGCTTGAGACCGATCATACATAGATTGAAACTTCTTAGCCTCAGCTTCATAATCAACTGAAATAGCCTGATCCTGTGTTTCTTCTGGCAAACCCTGTTGAGCTAACTCTTGTGGAGTTTGATCATTAGGCGTTTGATTCTCGACAATATCTTCCACGAGGCCAGCTCCATTAGCCACTGGTTCGTTTAAGACGTTTGCTTCCTGTTGTTCTAGCGTTGACATATATCCTCCTTTTAGATGTCTCTATGCTTCTGGAGTTGAACTAACCTTACGCTGAACTTCTTTCAGGTTGTTGGCTAATTTCTCCACTTCGAGCTTCACCTCGTTTTCGAGTTTACTACGCTGTACCCTCCTATCTGCTTTTGACTCAGAAGAGACTTCGTTAAGTCGAGACTTAAATTTCTCAACTTCAACTCTCTTTCTGTCACTAACAGATTCTCTTTGGGCAGTCTGCAAGTCACCTTGCAAATTCTTTATTTGTGCTTCCATAGACTTTATTTGATTTTGCATTAATTGCTTTTCTTCAGTTCTCCTCATAATACCTTCTTTATCAAACAACTCAGGGTTTTTCTTTAGCACTTCGTAACGATCAACTATACCCATTCTAAATGCTTCTAAATATACATTTAATTCAGCATATTTGTTTGATGGCATTGTTGATCCCGGTTCAATTCTTATATCATGCTGGTCTAAAGCATGTCTATCTTTCTTTAAATCTAAAACAGCACCACTAACATCTGTATAGAAGTTAGCCATAACTTCAGTTATATTGTTATTTGGCTGTGACAAACGAAAAATCTTTTTATGAGTATAGTGACCTTTGGACAAGTTGTAGATAACTTTACCCAATCTATTAATGCTAAACTCTATATCTCTAAGTTTTGACTTTGGTCTTTCGCTACCTAAAGCTATCATTCTTTCTGTAGCTCTCATTGTTTCTGGAGCCTTCTCTGAAAAACCATGCATCATCTCAGGCAAGCCAAAAATAAAGTCAATATAAAATTCAGACTGTTGAATTAGTCTGTAAAACTCCCCAGACAATGGTTGAGGAGAAGGATAATGGGGCTCGCCTTGAGATGAATCTACTTCTATAACAGCGTTAGGATTAGCCCAGTCTTGTTCCAATTGACTGACATCATCAACACTGCCTAACGGTACTAAAAGTTTCAAACCAGCAGAAGCCTGTGCATGAGACAGTGCTAAAGACCATAACTTATTTAAAAGTCTTTGCATTGGTCTAGTTCTTGAAACGTCACTCTTAGGGTAAGGTGTCCCAGTCCAGATATTGGGAAGGGGTATGATGGGGTATTCATCTGTATTTAGAACTTGCTCATAAAGAACAACCTCACCCATAGAGGCACAAACTTTAACTCTATTCTGTAAAACCTCAACTACTGTAAAAGCACCCATCTCTACAGCTTCTGAATTTCCTTCCATAAACACAACATACTCTTCTTGAGATAATATATCCTCTTCTTGAGTCTGCATGTCAATAATCCTATAAAAAGGAACTTTTACTTTATAAAATCTTTCTAGTATTTGATATTTCTTTACTTGGTAGTAATCCTTGTCTTTTGTCTCCGCTGGTGTAAAAACAGTCATTGAGTTTCTATTTTGAGAAGATGGGTAATCTTCTTCATCATAAGTAAAGCCGGATATTTCATTAATAAGACCCGGTATTGTTTCTCCAGTTATAGGATCTGTTTTATCACCCAATTCAGGGTAGAGGTTGATGACTTGCTCGCCAGTCAGTATGGTAGAAAGGATAAGACCATCTGAATCGCTAAACCACCTATCACGAGAACTGGGAGATGCATAAACTCTGAAGGGGTCAATATATGTGAACTTGACATCACCTCTACCGAAATCTGATGTGCTATCTATATAAGTGTACAAATAACCCATTCCTGTAGTAGCATAATCTTGTATGGCCTGTTTCATCTGCCAATCACCGTCTGATATTTGCCAAATATAACCCATGACAGTACGCCACAATGAAGATACTTGAACATCGGAATCTTCTCTTGGGGTTATGGTAAATGCCGGAGGCCTAGCCGTAAGAACTGCTTTAAACTTTTCAATAGCTCCAGATATACGATCCATTGGTATATCTGCTTGGTTTCTTGATGCTAACTCATCGGACTCGTCAGAAGTAAAATGATTACCAAGATAAAAATCAATGTCTTTACGAGCTTCAGTATCCCAATCAGAACGTGCATCACGCCATTTCCGATAAAGCTCTTCATTGTATAAAGCTCTAGGGTCTTGATCCATTAAATATAGCCCATTTGCATCATTTTATTAATCATTTCACCTCTTGATGGCTTTTTAAGATATATCGTGTTATCATCTAAAAATGGTGAACCCTCTAAAGTATCTGGGTTGTCTAAAATGTCAATATCCTGTGGATTGTTTCTCAAGGAATCTAACAACCCCATAAGTTTTTTAGTATCCCTAGCTTTTTGAACAGTGCTATCTTGTATAGAATTTTTAAGCTCCATAGCTCTTAACATCCTAAGTTGTTCTATATCAGCATCTGAAGGGCCCATAACCGTTCCGGGTGGAACTTGTCCGGGTTGCATTATTTCATTTCTCTGTGGTGCTGGAGGGCCAACCATACCACCTTCTTGATAACCCATTGGTTTAATTTTACTAAAAAGAACATCAAAGTCCAACCTTTCAAAAGGGTTTTGTATTTTTTCTCTCATAAGAGGGTCTAAGACCTTTGACTTTAATGGGAGTTGACCAGACGATCTGGTAGTCCCACCTACGTCTACTCCAGTATTTGCTCCCTTGCCACTAACTTTAAAGACAAAATTAGCGGGATTTTGAAAACTTAAAGTATCTATAGCAATACTTTCAGGGCTCGCACCTAACATTTTAGCGTACCCTTCTCTAGTAAGTCCACCTTCCGGAGTGTACATTCCTTCAGGTTCGGCACCACCCAGCTTATCAACAAGCTTTCTTATTGTAGATGCGTAAACTTCAGGAGATACTGGGCCACCATCTTGATAGCCATAGCCTTTCTTCTTTTTAGCCATTCCACCTTTCATCATTCCCATAAGTGAATCATCAACCATTCCACCATCTTGCATATAACCCATGCGGTTTCTAACCATCTCAGGTAGCTTGCCAAGTCCGGGGTTGTCATCCGGTACAGGTTTTAAATTCTTAGCCATACCACCTTTTTGCATACCCATGATTGGGCTTTTAACCATACCACCATGACCATAACCCATCATTTTATTCTTGACCATACCGCCGCCCATCATTTCAACCATTCCACCACCATACATATTTTTCATACCTTCCATAGAGGCCATAGATATTAACTTGTCAATTTCTGTGTGACCACCACCTTCATCGGGCATATTATTTAACTTGTTTAAAAAAGGAACACCAATCATGTCTACGGCCTCTCTCTTGATTACAAATTCACCGGGAGTAAGTTTTGCAGGGATTGTATCTGTAGTACCTGCCATTACTCGTATATCTCGAAATGTGGAAAATCATCAAATCTATTATCTGCAACTTCCCACTTGCCATTTTCTTTATACATATCCCAGTTGCCACCCCATCTTAGGTTAATCCCCATACTCCTAGCAATACCAAGAACGAACCCGGCGAAAAAAGTTTGCCGTTCCCGATCCTCCCACTTAACAGGATAAGGGGTAACGTCAACGGCTTTAGAAGGGTAAGAATTGTGACGACCATTAGGATACTTAACTTTAGTACGTTTTTCATCATATAGTTTATTTTGCCTTTCTTTACTTCTGTGCCCCTCCAATATAGAACAATCAACGTGTTTTATCACCTCATTAAACACGTCTTGTAATCGCTGGTCACAAGTGGCCAGTCTGTCTTTTGATCTTTTAGAGTATCTTGGCACGATATATTTACCTAGTGTAGATTAACAACAAATAACAATTAAATGCAATATGCATTATACTCTTGCTCCAGTTATCCAACTATATGCTTTTTTAGCGACAACCCTAGTCTGTGCAACGCTTTCATTTTTTAAAGATTCTATTTTTGTTTTTACACTTTTAGGTGGCTTTGCAAAATAATCAGCATAGTACAAAGCATCCATAACATCATCGTTTCTAGGTTTTGGATGTTCAAACATTTCGTCAACCAGTTCTGTCATGTGTCTTTGCAAGTATAGTTTTTTACTATTAACAATAGGGCCAAGAGATGTTTCAAGTCTATCCTCTTTCTTTATCCTAGCTGGAGGCTTAACCCCTTTGAATATTCCGGGCATTAATCTTTTTTCTTTTGAGGATAATCTTGTAACCATATCCCGAACCATCTCCTGTGCCGCAACTGTTTCAATCGTAACTCTACGAACTGGTGAATACTTTTTAGCAAGTTCAATAATCTTTGGAGGAACATCAAAGGTAGGAATACGCTCACGAAAATACTCCAAAACGTAACGGTTTTTATTAGAATCAACGCCAAGTACAAGAATGACTTGATAATCTGACGTTTCCGATGCGGTTGCCGCAAGGTCAACTCCAATGTAAATATTAATGGGCGTAGCATCTTCACCGTCTATAAGGTAATTAAAACCTGACTTATTTTCAACCCTACCGTTATAGTATTGGATTCTGTCAATTTTAAAAGAAGCATTAGACACATCACGAGCATCATTCATATACTCTTGAGCAAATTTATTAACCAACCCAGCTTCTATAAACTCTCTTTTTTTATTATTTAACTTTTCAATGGAAAACTGCTCAGGCCATATTGAAACTCCATCTTCAATAGCCCTATGAAATACAACATCCCAAGGATAATCACGTTCATCTTTAACAGCTTTTCTATACCCATCAACAGTCATCTGTAAAAAACTGTCAAAGTGGACAATCGTACCAGACAACCATATCCAACCTTCCTTGCCGGGAGTTTCCTCTAATGCTGGATAGACCGTTGATACGATCCACTTTTTAATTTCAGATCGCCTTTCAGGTGTTTTAGTATTTAACTCAGACTCAAAGTCATCAAGTATGATACCAGTATATCGAACATCAACCTCAGCTCTTCCACGAAGCCTCTGTGATGTTCCTTTTGCTATTATCCTATCCCCCTTGGGGGTAACTATATCTTTTTCAGTCCACCTTTTACCAACTGAGCTACCATCAAGATTGCCAAAATAATATTTAAGTTTCTTATTCATCTCAAAATGACTTCTAAGATACTTCAAGTGGTCTATAGACTGACTCTGTTCTTCAGACACCCAAGCAATAAAGTTTTGGTTGTCTTTATCAGCAAAGCATAGCTTATGCATAATAGCCGCTTTTGACAGTATTGATTTTCCAAAACCACGAGGCATGATAATACAAGTCCTACTTCCGGGTTTGGTAGTAGTAAGTTTTGTCGAAACATCAAAATGAAAGTCTGGGGATGCAGATTTGTTTAGAAAGTCGTTAGGTAAAAAGGCTCTACCAAAATAAATTAAGTTATTGTACGCCTTTGAAAGAACCTTATCTTTTTCAGACATTTCTGTAGGGCCGGGTATAATATTAAAATTACTCGGACTTGATAGTATTTTAGTGTCTGCCATTGATCCTACTTACACTTCCTTTTACTTCAGCTATATCTTGACTTAGTTCATTTAATTCCTTTACCACCGCTTCCCTGTGAGACTGTGATGTTCTATCTGTTAAATTAAACCTATCTACAATCTTTATAGAGATACTTTGTGTGTTGGACATTTCAGTACTGAGCTTGGTTAAGTCTTGCTTGATCTTTTCTAAATCTTCACTTTGTGCATTTTGAGACTTAATTAAGTTTATTATCATAAACCCAAATAAAACCGCTACAATTCCAGCAAATCCTAATTCCATGTATGTAGATGCGAATTGTTCCATTACTTACCTCGTTTCTTTTTTTTACGCCAACTTAGTGGGTTTAAATTTAACTCTGCTTGATACCATTTTAATTGTTCTTGTAGTTCAGCCAACTTTACATCCTCTTCATGTATATGCTTTTGAACAAGTTTATTTATTTCCATATCTGCTTCAGCTACTTCTTTTTCAAGATTAACAATCCGGGTTTCCATACGCCAATAGCCATATACAATCCCAGCTACTAAAATTGCTAATTGCCCTAGCCATTTTAAATTTATTGAAATTACTGCATTATCATCTATGATATTACTACGGTAACTTCGAGCAGTTTGTGGTTTATCACTTACAGACCCATTAGCCATCTAATCACCAATGTAAATAACCAAACAAATCCAAATACGCCCAACCAGAAGTGTATCTCCCTATCTTCGTACATGCTTTACCTGTTCATACTGATTGTGTATATAACACCAGAGATCACCTTCGTATATTTTAACATACCAGTGAATCACACTGTCTTGATCATAAATGACTTTCAAAGCAGTGCTTGTTTGTGTTGTATCAGGACTTAAAGCATATCCAGCTATGTAAGAGTCCCTACATCCAGTAAATGTTGTTAGTAATAATACTATTGCAATCAAGAATAGATTGAACAATATAGCAACTTTCATTCCTTTTTCCATAATTTAGTGTTTTAAGAGTGTTTTTTGTTAAAGGTGATACTATATACCATTTTTCCATATTTTAGCGTTTTAGGGCTAGTATAGGACAAATTAGGCATATATGTGGACACCCATTCAAGTTTATTTACTTTAGTCACTTTCAATATCACCTACAAGCTCTTTTTTAGTTTCAGGAAGTATCCCAGCTTCAAAAGCCTGCAACTTATCTTTAGTAAATCCAGTAAATTCCTGTATCAAAGCTACGGAATCTACCTTCTTATCAACAGACAACATTCCAGAAATCTTCATTAAAGTTTCAATAGCTCTTAATTTATCGTTGTCTTTTGTTTCTTCTTTGTCAACGATGCCCTTAGTGTTCTCCAGTAAGTATCTTTTTGTAATGCCAACATCTGACATTAGCTTTTCTATTTCTTTATCCACGTTATGTCTTACCCTTTTGTTTCTTAATAAAATCTTTGCTTTACTAGCGGCTGTGCTTTTATCCTCAAGGTCGGGGTGTGATTTGATATAAGCTTCTTCAGGTGTAGCACCATAAGCAATAAACTTTGCAAAGCTTATTCTTTTATCATTCATATTACCCTCAACAACTCTTTTGTAAAAATACTTAGAAGAGAAAGAGTATATATTCTTTTTAGTTGAACCTTGTAGTTTCATATTGCCATTAATTTTAACCATGCCTATTATGGTTCTGATGAAGTATTGCTTTTTCATTCGGTACATTAAAAAAGATTTTTTAAGTACTTGAACTATTTGTCCATCATCAGAAACGCACCATTGTCCTTCTTTGGCTTCTTTCCAGTTTTTTACAAGTGGCTCTTTCGGGTGAAACTTTCTAAACTCATCTTCAGACTCGTAAGCATAGTGCCTAACGCCTTTGATCTTGCGAACCTGTGACATGATTAATTTGGTAACTGAGGTGTTTTATCTTCCATGCTATACATATCAACACTTTCCAGCTCTGGCATGTGCTCAGTGCGATACAACAACTCTGCCAATAAACCTATCTGTCTTGAAGTTGGGTCTATAAGATCAACCGCATTTAATTCTTTTGAAATCTCCCTACAGCGATTGATATTAGGGACTACACCCTCAATGTCGAAATCACCTGATAAGGCCATTTGAAATAAAGTTTTACGATTATTCATGCTATAAGTTAATAAAAAAACTTGACAGCCTGTAATTAGTATTATAAGTTTTATTAATCTTTCTTAGGCCGGTTGAATTATAATGTAGTACTATAGTAATATAATAGTACTATAGTAATATTATAGTAGTATATAGTAGTAATAGTATTAAATAGTATTAAATAGTATTATATAGTATTAATAGTATTATATAGTAATATATAGTAGTAAATAGTACCCGCCAAGTACTTTTTTATAGTACCCCCGAAAAAAATCCAAAAACTTTGAAAAATTTTAAAAAATTATAT
>CEQB01046327.1_pt1 | contig 15624 bp, 19 predicted proteins | sample 530581 | NCBI WGS metagenome assembly CEQB01 (sample SAMEA2620588, study PRJEB7988) | marine metagenome | biome: marine biome (ENVO:00000447); feature: deep chlorophyll maximum layer (ENVO:xxxxxxxx); material: "saline water (ENVO:00002010), including plankton (ENVO:xxxxxxxx)" | depth 75 m
TCGGTATAGGCACTGCAAGTCCTAATAAAGAATTACATGTTATTGGGACTATAAGAGCTGCTGGAAATAGTGAAGCTTTTATTTCTAGTACTCCTTCTTCTAATTCTCAAGGTTACATTAGGATGTCTGATAATTCGGGTTCTAATAAATTAATTGAATTAAATTCTGTTGATTATTCAGGTGTTATAAGTGGTGGAACAATAAGCTTAGGACTTGGAGTTACAAGTTATGCGATTTTATCAGGGACCACTGTAAACGGTGGAGATTTAACACTAAAAGATCAAGGCGCTAGTACAACTATAACTTTAGACGGAAGCGCAGGTTCAATTACAACTACAGGTAAAGTAACTGTAGGCACAATAAATACAGATGCAAGTTTAACAGATTTCATAGTTGTTGATGGTAACGGTGAATTACACAAAAGAACTGGAGGCTCTGGATCTAGTGGAAGTTCTGGATCTAGTGGAAGTTCTGGATCTAGTGGAAATTCTGGAACTAGTGGGAGTTCTGGATCTAGTGGAAATTCTGGAACTGATGCATCAGTGGGTGGATCTAATGATCAATATGTTTATAGAACAGGTTCTACTTCGGTGACTTCAGGGTGTTTATGCCATGCTACAAATAAAGTAGTCGTAAATCAAGGGGCTGAATTTAAAGTAACAGGTCCAGCTGCTAGTTATAACACTCATTTTAATTATAATAACGGTGGGGCTAATTACATTACAAGTTGCGGGGATTGCACATTTATTCGAGGTTATAATGGATCGAGCGTATCAAATGGTGTAGTTGCAAGTTCAACTGGAGCTGTGGGGGTAGGAGGTAATCCAAGTAGTCAAGCTTTAAAAATACATGGAACTACATGCGCAACACAAGAAATTACTTCAAGTTCTTATATTTGTACCTGCGGTGATTTTTGTACTGATGGTGATGTATGTTGCACTTCGGATGCAAGGTTTAAAACAGATGTGGCACCTATAAGGCCAATAGGTGGATTAGCTTGCACAGTAATGTCAATGAGAGGAGTTGAGTATAAATGGAAAAATGACTCTCCAGCTGTAAAAGCTGATCCTGAAAAAATAAATAGATGTAATTTAGGTTTTATTGCTCAAGAAGTGGAAAAGGCTATTCCAAGCGCAGTTTCTTGTGGTAAAGGCGAATATTTTGAAGATGAAAGAAAAATTAGTACAGGTGGAATATTGGCTATGTTATTAGAATTAGTTAAAGAACATCAATTAAAAATAGAAAATTTAGAAAAAGAAGTAAAAAATTTAAAAGGTATTGTTGAAAAAATGCAATAATCTTTTACTATATACTATATTATATAATATTATGGAAAACGAAGTTAACGTAAAATTCAATCTAAATGAGGCGCAAGTTCTTATTCAATTATTAGATATTGCAGTAAGAGCTCAAGGACTTAACGCAGCGGAAGCTGGAGTTATTCTAAGTAAAAAAATTCAACAAGAATTTCAAGCAGCAGGAGGAGATGCTAGTATTTTAAACCCTAATGCTACTACTTCAGGTGAAGCCGGTTCTGGACCTTCAGGCCCAGCAAATAGTGAGGTAACATTTTCTGGCCCTGCAGATGTTGGTGGATCTGGTCCTTCTGGGCCTTCTGCTTGTTAAAATAAGCAATAAATAGCAAATAAATGGCAGCTCTTTTAGGGTTGCCATTTTTTTTATTTTTAGTGTAATATAATATGTAAAATAGCCATGTACGAGTACAAATGTGAGTTAATAAGAGTAGTAGATGGTGATACTGTTGATGTGATTATAGATGTTGGTTTTTCTACATTTAAAAAAGAAAGAGTTCGTTTGTATGGAATAAACACACCTGAGTGTAGAACAAGAGATAAAGAAGAAAAGAAAAAAGGTTTAGCGGCAAAAGCTAGATTGAAAGAAATACTAAAAGAATTTGGTAAACACTTTATCATAAAAACAGAAATAGATAAAAAAGGTAAATTCGGAAGAATACTCGGCCAGATTTATGATTTAGATATGCAAAGTTGCGCAAATGATATGCTAGTAATAGAAGGACACGCAGTAGAATATTTCGGAGGCTCTCGTTAATTAGAAAAATTTTATGGGAAAAATAACAAGAAATAGAGTAATGTATGCGGGTACTGATATTTTGGTATCAGACGCACCAAGCTGGTCATCGCAAACTAATTTTTCCAACTTAAAATTATTAAAAAGAGTGCAGAATAGTTCTATTTCTATATCTAATCCAGTCAGTAGATCTAGACAAGTAGGCGCTAGCGATTTCGCTTTTCAAAAATACACAGAAACACCACAGATTGAAGTTGGTATTAGTTATTATTTAAGTGATAATTCTAACGAGTTGTTATTAGGTTTAGTTGCTGACAATACTTCTGGAATATTTTCTAATTTCAGAGAGTCTGGTGGAGATAGAAATTTATATTTTATTTTAACTGATGAAGATGGTCAAGATGCAGATTCTATTACTGATGCTGTAGGTTTAGATGTTTTTGCTGTTGGCAACGCTTTCTTAAGTAATTATTCTTTAAATGCTCAAGTAGGAGATTTACCTAGTGTAGATTTATCTTTTGATTGCGTAAATATGACTTTTGATAATTATGCTGGTACGGGGCCTAATGGTAGTCAAGTTCCAGCTATTAATTTACCTCAAGGATCTAAATCCACAGAAAAATATTTACTTAGTGGTTATAATTTTAATTTAAATAATTATTTATCTCATCAATCAAATAGAGCTGCAGCTTTGCAGCCGGGAGATATAAATTTACAATTAGAGCAGCCTATAATGGGTGGCGTTCGTTATTCTGGAGAATCACCAGCTAACATAACATCTATGCAAATAAACTTACCTATAGGAAGAAAAGATTTAATAGGTTTTGGTAGTAATTTTCCTTTTGATAAAAGAATAATATTTCCTGTTGTTGGAACAGTTGCTTTCGAAGGTTATATTGATGAACCTGTTACTGGAGATTTTAGCAATATATTTGATGATGAAAGTGATTATGATTTAGTTTTCAATTTCAAAAAAACTGATGGTTCTACTGGTTTCAGGGTTGAGATAGATAACGCTAGAGTTGAGTCTCAATCTTTTTCTCAAGCTGTTGGAGATAATATGACTTTTTCTTCAGAGTTTTCTTTTTCTGTAGGAGCAGAACATGGTTTTAAAATTAGTGGATCATCTTCTTTATTTGTTGATGACGACGATGCTATAAGCTTTTTAGATGTTGTTCAAGAAAAAAATACTACTGTTAGAAGTGGTGTTAATAAGTTTGTCAAAGCTTTAAAAACAGAAGGGCTTTGGAATAAAATGTCAGGAATTTATCCTTTAGTCGGAGAAACTTCTTATTATGGTTATAATTTAAAAGATCCAAGAAATTCTAACGACGCATATAGATTAACATTTTCAAGCGAAGATACTAAAAGGGAAAATGGTTATATTAAATTTGAAGGCGAACATGATTATGCTAATACTTATTTCAATCCTACTACTAATTTAACTGGAACTCCGGTTCATATATCTGCTTTAAGTATTTTGGATCAAAGTTCAGCTACTGCAGATATAGGATGTATAGAAACAAGTAGAACATCATACCCAAGGTTAGCTTTGTTTTTAGATTATGCGGGTGATCCAAATAATGATGCTTTATTTGATTTTTATAACCCGCAGACAAGAATAACAGTAGACGAAGTTAATAGTAAAGCTTTTTATATTGCCAGTAGACCGACAAGTACATCAGCTTTTCTTTCTTTATATAATACAAGTGAAACACCTACAAAGACAAATACAGCTACTTTTGCAGAAAATGCAACTAGCGTTCCTAACCTAAATGTTTTTGTCGGGGCAGCAAATGTAGCAGGATCTCCAGAACAAAATGCTGACGCTGATAGGCAGTATGGATTTTTGTCTATCGGAGATGGGTTAACATCTGCAGAAGCTACTGAATTATATAAAGCTTTAAAGGATTTTCATTCTGACATAGGTAGGGATTTTGGCATATTTAGCTGAAATCAATATCTACATTTTTAGAGTTAACTTTTGGTGATTTATCTTTTAAATGTTTTTTACCAGTTCGTTTTTCGTAATTATCAAAATGTTTTCTTTTAACTGGATCTTCGCCGCCATTTAAAGCAGCCCTTCTTTCTGAAAGTTCATTAGAATAATCTAATAAATCTCCATAAGTCCCTTTCATGTCTCTAGTTTTGGTTACAAATCTATTGTTATCGAATGGATCTACAACTTTTGAGTTTCCTATATTAACTTGGGGTAGGTCGTAAATACGTTCCCAAAAATCTTCATCTCCATTTTCTCCTTTATAGTGTGCATAATCTTTCATGGGCATATCAATCTCTATAATTTCATTAGTTTTTTTATTTCTAAAACAATATATCATATTTTATTATACACTTACCTATAAAAAATTAAAGCGCAGCTTTTACTGCGTTTTTTGTATTAAGTTATTTCAATGACTTTTTGTTTTTCGTATTTTTTAGGTATGTTTATTTTTAACAAACCGTGATTCATTTCAGCTTTAATGTTGTTGTAATCGTACTCATTGTCTAAAAGTTCATAATAATCTTCTAAATTAATATTAAAAGAATCTTTGTTATCTACCTTCACGCTGATTGCGTTGCTTTTAGAAAACACTTTAACATCGTCTTTAGATTTACCCGGAAGTTCGAAGTTAAAAATGACTTCTTTTTGTGAAGGTTCGTACGTATATCTGATTGTTTGATGATTATACCACATAGTTATATTCCTTTTAGCATTTCGTGTGCCAACTTTTTCCGTCGTTTTTGGCAGTAAAAAGATTTTTCTAGGGTTTTTATGTCTCATACTGTCTCTAGATGTTTCAGAACTGACTCAGTTGTTTTTTTGTAAGTAAATTGTTTTTGAAGTTTTAACCCTTCAGCGTTTTCTTCCTTAGCTTTAGATGCGCTATCTAATATAGCAGATTCCATTTCTTCATCTGTTATATCAAAAAATTCTCCCTGATTAAATGAAGCGCCTTTTTTGAAAAACATACCATCTTCACAATTTTTTAATTTAGATGGTTCAATTAATATGCTATTTTTTTCTGTAGCCCAATCTTTATGAGCTGTAGCATTCATGACAACGCTCCATTTGCCTAAAGCTGTAGCGTTAAAAGCTGGCAAATTCCAACCTTCACCACCACTTAACCCTGTTAAATCAATATCTATGCTATTTAAAAAATCATTTACTTCTGTATTAGTTTGCATGTGAGGAACTAGATTAAGATTATTATAAACTTTGCCCTCTAAAATTTTAAACATTTCATTTTGGAAAGTAGCTTTATCCATGAATTGGTTAGATATTGCGCATGAAAGTTGATACTTAGAATCGTTTCCAAAAATTTTCAACCATGTTTTAATAATTCTAGCAGTGTTTTTTCTTTGTTCAAATTTACCCATCAATCCAAAATGAGTTTTTTCTGGCAGATACACTCTATCAGTAATATGAAAATCTTCATCAAAACCTAAAGGAACAAAATGAACATTTTCAATTCCGTTAAGTTCAAATATATTTTTGCTATAATTAGATGAAACAAAAACATGGTCTTGCATTTTGAGAAGGTTTGTTTCAATTTTAGTTAGTTCAGAAGTTTCGTGAAAAGTAAAAAGACCTTGATTTTTTGTTATCCTCGTTTCTGAGCCATGGATATGCCAAAGTTTTAAGGTCGGCATGTCTTTTTGCATTTTGTCGTATCTTTCGTTTGTATTTTTTTGGAGATAACTAACGAAATCTTGTTTGACTTTATCAAACGCTTGCATTTGAGTTTTGTCACCAATAGGAAAAAAACATAAATCTATTTCTTTTTTGTATAACTCTCTTAGTATGTTGTAAGTAACATTGCCAAAAGAAAGATTGTTAATTGGAGCGTTAACTAGAAGACTCATATTTTGTTTTTATGTTTTTAGATATTTTTTTTAAAGCTGTGTTATGTATGTTTATACATCCTTGAATACTTAGGTTCATTTTTTTGCTTATTTTTCTCCAAGGCGTTAGTTTTCGTAAGCCGTCATATCGCATTTTAAAAATTTTACGAACTCTAGTATCAGGATGTTTTTCTAATTCTAAATCGAAAAAAGAAAGAACTTCTTCTTCAAAATCAAAATCTTTTAATGAGTGAGTTGATTTTACCTTTTCTAAAGAAATTTTAGACTCGTCTATTTCTACGTATTTATTATTCTTTTTATTTTTATTAGCAGCATTCAAGCATTTCCATTTTGCTTCATTGCCTAAAAACGTAGAAAATTTAGCGCCCCTATCTCCGTCGTATCTTAATGCGGAGTTGTAAATAGCTATAGCTTTATCGTTTATAATGTCTTCTCTTAATGATGGGTAGGGGCAGTGCCTCATGTAAGAGTTTACAATATCTAAATATATTCCTGAATGACGTTCAATCAGCTTTTTTAGTGATTGCTCAGTGTTTACATCTTCTTTTATGTTGTTTACTAAATCTATGTCACTTAAATTTTCCATATAAAGACCATCCGTTTTCACGGAAAAGATCTGATATACGTCTTGTGCAAGTGCGCTTTTCATCGCTGAAATTTTTCCATTTCAGCCTGTAATCAGAGAGTTTTTTTACTATAGGGTCATTTGCTTTTTCCTCAAAATTAGCTGGTTTAATTCCATATCTTGATAAATGAATAACATAACCGCCTAAATTTTTAATCCAATTAACTTCGTTTTCATATCGAACATCCGATATGATTGTTATTATATTGTTTTTTATATTTATTTCTACTCTCTTTTCAATTTTTTTTATCCAAAAATCTTTATTTATTTTGTTTCTGCAAACATCTGTCCCGTAAGTCACTAATAATGGTCTTATTATGTCTTTTTCCTTTGTGTCTTCTGTGAAAGCAGATATATTTAATTTTTCTTTCAGAAAATCATCAAGATCTAACTTCATCGCTGAAGCGAAAGATACTCTTGCAGGAACAGTGCCGTTTTTTTCTAATTTAGAGACTAAATGTTTAGCTAAAGTATCTTTACCGCATCTAGCTACACCAGATATACCGAAAAGTAATGGTATATCATTGAATACTATTTTTCTTCTTTTTATGATTCTGAAATTATGAGTCAGCATGAATACTCTAAGGTCTTAAGGTCTTGAGAAATTTGTTGAGAGATTCTTTAGAAATTTATAAAGAGTTGCTTGAGAACAAGTTATGAATAACTTTTGATGGTTAATATCTTCACTGCGTTCAGATATTAAGAGGACTTTTTGTCTTTGTCAAGAAAAAAGTTCCTCAGATCTAACAATTCTTTTGATAGTGAGAAAAACCCACAATCTGCTAATATTTCAGGCGTTGAAAAAATTTCTATTTCTAGATTGTCGTTAGTCACTTTATCCACACTCATAACAAAAGATAATTGTGTATTTTCTCCGAATTTTTCTATGATTTTCTTTAACCCCTCTGAAGCAGCTTCAGAAGGACCATGAGATAAAACCATAGTTTCTACACCTCCACATTGGACTCTAAAAAAATAATCTTGACTTTTTTGATCTCTAAACATAAAATTATATTAAGCATATATAATGTCTTCTGTCAATAAAAAAATATTATGGGTTTCTGATTTTAATTTGGACACAGCGCCGGGTGGCGCTCAAAGAAGTGACGAATTGATCATTGAGAAAGGCAAGCTCCAAGGCTTTTCAATAAAAAAAATAACTAGGGCTGATGTTTTAGATGTAGAAAACTTTGATGACTTTAACACTTTAATATCATCTAATGTCACAGTTATAATCAACGAAAACCCTGAAATAATTAACAAAATAGCTTCTCACGATAATCATATAAGATTAGAGCATGACTCAAACGAACACATAACTGAAGATGAAAGAAAATTACTTTTTTCGAATTGTAAAAAAACCATCTTCTTAACAGATTATCACTACAGTTTTTTTAAAGAGCTTTATGGAGACATTTTTCAAAACGTAAAGATTGTTTATGATCCTATAGACAACTCTGTTTTTAAAGATTGCCGACAAGAAAGAGAAGATAAGATACTTTTTGCTGGTTATTTGCACGAAGCCAAAGGAGCGGATACTTTTTTTGAATATGTTTTAGATAACCCAGATAAAGAATTTGTTATAGCTGGATTTAGCAGCTCAAAAATATATCATATATTAGCTGATAAATTACCTAATGTTAAATTCTTAGGCACTGTTGACTATGAAAAAATGCCAGAAGTTTACAATAAGTATGAATCTATGTTTTATACGCCTATTGTAAGAGAGCCTTTTTGTAGATCTGTAGCAGAAGCGGCAATGTGTGGTATGAAAATTTTAACAAATAAACAAGAAAGGATTGGAAGTTTACAGGAAATAAAAAAACATGGAATAGAAAAGTTTTCTGAAAAATGTAAAAATGCATCATCTAAATTTTGGGAGGTAATAAATGAGTGATATTTCAGTAATCTTAAATTGTTTTAAAAGACCACAGTATTTAGAAGAGCAATACAAAGCTTTAGAAGCTCAAACTATTCAGCCTAAAAATATATTTATCTGGCAAAATAAAGGTGACTTAGAAAATTTTAAACCTATTAATGATTATGTAGCTTCGAATTGTGCTACAGCTGTATCAAATTGTAATTTTGGCGTTTGGGCTAGATTTGCATATGCTTTAAATTGCAGAACAAAATATGTTTGTGTTTTTGATGATGATACTATACCGGGATCTAAATGGTTAGAAAACTGTTACAACACTATTCAACAACATGAAGGATTACTTGGCACAATAGGAGTTATTTTCAAAGATTTAAATTACCACGGGTATCACAGATTTGGCTGGGATAACCCAAATGAAAAAGTTGAAAAAGTAGATATTGTTGGACATAGCTGGTTTTTTAAACGCGAATGGTTAGGCGCATATTGGAGAGAAGCCGCTCTTCCTTTACATTATCTATCTGGAGAAGATATTCATTTTTCATATTCTATACAAAAGTATTTGAATCTTAATACTTATGTCCCCCCTCATCCAGTAAATGAACCAGAACTTTGGGGCTCAAAACCCGGCTTAGGCTGGAAATACGGAGTAGATTCTGTTGGCATATCTTGTAATTTTCATGGAAGTCATTTCGGAAAAAACTTACAACATTACAAACAAAAAGGTTTTAAGTTTATGGAGAATCTATGAAAATTTTAGCAGTTTACGGAACTAGACCAGAATACCTTAAAATTAAACCATTATTATTTCGATCAAAAGGACTAATAAAAAGTTGCCACGTAAAACAGCATACAGATATTATTGATTTCGGTAATCCTGATTACACTATCACATTATATCAAAATTGTAAAAGTAGGTTAAATAATGTTTTTGGAGAAATTTTTCACAAAACAGAAGATATTTATAAAAGCTTTGATGCCGTACTAGTTCAAGGCGACACAGCCACAGTTGCTGCTTCAGCTATATCTGCATTCAACTTAAAGAAAAAACTTATATATTTAGAATCAGGCCTTCGAACAAATAACATAAAAGATCCTTTTCCAGAAGAAGGTTATCGTCAAATGGTTTCGAGAATAGCTAATATTAATTTTTGCCCTACTTCTTATTCTGCATCAAATCTTTACTCAGAGCAAACCAAAGGAAAAATACACGTTGTTGGAAATACAGTTTTAGATAATATAAAAAAAGACAGAAGCGAGACCTCTTATGGAAACACTTGTTTGATCACCTTACACAGAAATGAAAATTTAAACGTTTTAGATTTATGGTTAAACGAGATAGAAAGATTTGCATCTAATCATCCTGAAATTGAATTTATTTTTCCTGCGCACCCAAATCCAATTATACTAAAAGCTTGCGAAAATCTTAAAAAAATAAAAGTTGTCAAACCTCTACAACACGGTGACTTAATTGATATATTAAAAAAATGTAAATTTGTTATTACAGATTCTGGAGGCATACAAGAAGAAGGCTGTTTTTTAAATAAAAAAATAATTGTTTGCAGAAAAACCACAGAAAGACCAGAGGGTATACCAACTGGACATATTGTAATGTGTGAGGACCCTAAAAATATTTATGAAAAGATTGAAAAAGTGAATGATAATTTTATTATCATCGAGTGTTGCCCATACGGAAACGGTAATGCTAGCGAAAAAATACTTAATATTTTAAACATAAATGTCTAAATGCGTTTACATAACTGGATGTTTTGGGTTCATGGGCTCTTATGTAACAAGACTAGCTCTTGAAAAAGGTTATTACGTAAGAGGCATCGATAAATGTACTTATGCATCAAGAAGAGAACCTTTATTTAGAGAATTTTCTCATTATAAAAATTTTTATTTTGAACAAAAAGATATACGCGACATCAAATCACTTTTTGATTGCGATTACTTCATAAATACAGCTGCCGAAACGCATGTAGGAAACAGTATTGTTGAGAGCAATACTTTCATGAGGTCGAATATAGATGGAGTTTACTCTATATTAGAAGCTTTTAAAAATTACAAAGTAGAAGGAAACAGAAAGCCGATATTTTTTCATTTCAGCACTGATGAAGTTTATGGTGATATAAATAATGGCAGTTTTAAAGAAACAGATTTACTAAAACCTAGTAATCCTTACTCCGCAACAAAAGCTGCTGGAGATATGCTTATAAAAGCTTGGCATAGAACTTATGATATTGATTATATCTTATTAAGACCATCAAACAATTATGGTATAGGTCAATATATAGAAAAATTAATTCCTAAAAGCGTAAAATACTTAAATTTAGGAAGAAAAATACCTTTACATAATAATGGATCTCCTGTTAGAGGTTGGCTTCACGCAAAAGATACGGCTTCAGCTGTTATACATCTAATCGAAAAAGGCGTTAAAAATCAAATTTACAACATATCAGGCAACTACTACGATACGAATCTAAACATTAGTAAAAAAATAATTAAAACTTTTAATGAAGATGATAATTATGAAAAATATTTAGATTTTTCCTACTCACGTAAAGGTCAAGATGTTAGATACAGTGTTGATGATTCAAAATTGAAAGAAACAGGGTGGGAACCTGTTTGTGTTTTTGATGAAGAACTTTCTTCTATTGTACATTTCTATAAGGAAAATTATATATGGTAAAAAATTTCACAAAAGAATTTGATAAATTTTTAAATTTAATTAAAACTGATGAGCCTTTTAGTTTTACTAGATTTTCAGATGGCGAAATAACTATACTAAGAGATCAACCTGTTGTTTTAGCAAGCAACTATTTTATTCAAGGAGATTTGCACGGAGAAAATAAAAATTTTGTACCAGAAGGAACTTATAACAAAGAAGAGCAAAAAGAATTTTTACCAGAAAAACATCAATTTTTTAGAAAAAAACTTTTAGAATCTTTCCTTTTTGAAAAACATAATTATTTTAAAGGTATACCTGCTCAAAACTGTTTAGATAATGGAGCTTCTTGGAAATTCTGCGTAGACTTGTATAACGAAAATGATATAGAGCATTTAAGCTTTGCAAGCGTAATGATAAATGATAATTACAAAAGGTTTATTAGAGAAATGGTGCCTGAATTTTCTAATAAAAAAGTCGTTCTAATTGCTAATGAAAATTCAAATGTAGCAAATTTACCTTTTTGGTTAGTTAAAATGTTTAGTGTTGGATCAAACTGCATGGTGAATAATTACTATTTAATAGACGAAATAAAACAATGGATTTCTGAAAAAAATATTGAAAATCATTTATTTTTATTTTCAGCTTCATCTTTAAGCAATCTTTTAGGTTACGAACTTTATAAAGATTACGGCAATAATCAATATCTAGATATAGGATCATCTTTAGGACCGCTTTTAGGCTTAACCGGATGGCGCGGAAGTAGACATTATTTAAATCTTTATTGGTCAAACCCTAAAAACCCACCTAAACAAGAAATAGATGATTTATGGAACTAAGATTAGTCAATTGTGATACAATTTTCTGGATTAATATTTTACAAATTAGAAATAAAGATAAAAAATGCTTTATTAACCAGAAAGAGATAGAAATCGAAGATCATTTTAATTATATGCTTTATAATTCTAAGTTTTATGAAGTTTGCCTCGTTGATAATGTTTTTGCCGGATTTGTTGGATTAGTTAACGGAGATCTCAGAATAGGTGTTTCCGATCAATTCAAGCAAAAAGGTGTTGGTAAATTTATGCTTGAAAACTTTAAAGGATTCAAAGAGGTCAAACAGGTAAAAGTTAAAATTGATAACGAAGCTAGTATAAAGTTATTTGAATCATTTAATTTTAAAAAAGATTTGTATATCATGAAAAGGCAATCAGACACTAAATGAAAAATTATAAAATTAGATTTATAAATCATGCTTCATTTTCCATCGAATGGAAAAATGATTTTCTTTTAATGGACCCATGGTATACCGGAAGAATATTTAATGATTCTTGGTCGCTTCTTCAAGATACTAATATTCAAGAAATTGAAGGCATAGAAAAGATCAGTTCAATAATAATAAGCCACGAACATCCAGATCACTTACATTTCCCTACTCTAAAAAAAATCAAACAGAAATTTCCAAATAATAAAATAACTTTGTATTTTCCATTAAGAAAAGATCCCAGCGTTAAAAACGCTATTGAAAAAATAGGATTTGAATTTCAATATCTGCACCCCTCCACCCCAACCACAGTAAAAGAAGATTTATCATTATGTTCCTTTCCTACAGGTCACGATTCAGGTATAATTTTTGATTTAAAAGATAAAATATTATTAAATCAAAACGACGCTTATTTTACCGATTTAGAAATAACTCAAATAAAAAGAATTTATCCTTCTATAGATTATTGGTGGATGCAATTTAGCCTAGCCGGATATTACGCGAACAAAGAAGATAAAGAAGGAATGAAGTCTAAAGGCCATGATTTTCATATCGAAAGATTTAGGCATTATCAGGATTTGATTAAACCTAAAGTATCCATACCTTTTGCCTCGTTCTGTTATTTTTGCAAACATTACAATTCCTACATAAACGATTATGCGGTCAAACCTTGGCATCTGTATAGGGAAAATTATTTTCAGCGTACGCTTTTTTATAATCAACAATTAGAAGAAGGCTGCGAACCTGATGGGTATAAAGACGGCAAAAGTAATTCAGATCTAGAATGGGAAAAAGTTTATTTAAAAAATCTTAAAATTGATTCGCCACCCCAAAAAGTAAGCTTAGAAAAGCTTATATATTCAGCCAATAAACTTTTTGACACAAATGACACGAAAGGAGGGCCTTCTGGTTACTTTTTTCTTTATGATTACCCTGATTTTTGTTTGTATTTAGATTTTAATAATAAACACTGTTTTATATCTAATAAAATACATGATCCAAACATTATTGCGGGTATTACTTCAAGCGAAGAAATTCACTCATATTTAAAATTTCCTTGGGGCGCAGATACTTTAAATGTAACCGGCTGTTTTGAAATAAGGAATGAATCAATTTGGAGGGGAATGTTACAGTATAGAGATTTTTTATATAAAAGAGGAGTTGCCCATTAATAAAAATTTATACCATAAAAATGAGAAATCCTTTTGAAATAGTTGAATGGTTCGAAGAAGCTGTGGCTGAATACACCGGATCGCCATACGCTATCGCTTGTGATAGTTGCACGGATGCAATTTTTCTTTGTTGCAAACATTGTGAAGTTCAAGGCTCCACCATAACTATACCTTCTAAAACTTATATCTCCCCTCCCCAATCTATTCTTCAAGCTGGCGCTAAATTAAAATTTGAAGATATCAAGTGGAGCGGTATTTATCAACTTGAACCTTTTCCGATTTACGACTCCGCTAAACGTTTTACATCTGGAATGTATATCCCGGGATCTTATATGTGTTTATCTTTCCACCATAAAAAACCTTTAAAAATAGGTAAAGGTGGAATGATTTTAACAGATAACAAAAAAGCTGTAGAAAATATAAAAAAATTAAGATATGAAGGTAGAAGTATAGGTGTACCTTTTCAAGATGATGATTTAGGAGACGGAGGTTGGAACATGTATATGACTCCAGAACAGGCAGCAAGAGGATTAACCCTTTTAATGGCTTACCCAAAACATGCTAAAGATCAAATCGAAGATCCACCTTATAGAGATTTAAGAACATTTAACCTATTTAAACAATGAAAATTGCCCTTTGTCTGCATGGAAAGTTCGACTCACTTACCGACTCATTCTCTAAAGGAAATGATGGATACAAACATATAAAAAACCGAATACTATCAAAGTGTGAGCCTGATATATTTGTTCACTCTTGGGACGAACACGAAAAAGAAAATATTATAAATTTATACAACCCTAAAACTTATAAATTTGAAAAACAAATAAACTTTAACCAATTAACACAACACTTAGATGTTATACCGAATCCCCCCAGAACCCCTGATACTATTTTATCTCACTTTTACTCTGTATCTGAATCGATCAAGCTAGCTTGCGAGCAAGATAATTACGATATTGTAATAAAAGCTAGATTTGATTTAGGCAGAATTAATAGAAGAACATCAGGACCTCATAACTCAGATAATCCATACCCGGTTCAATGCATAACTTTTAATCCTGAGTTGAACATGAATCAGCTACATATGGCAAATTGGCAGTATTTAGATTCCGATGGGCCTGCTGATATGTGGTTTTATTCCAGCGGTAAAAATATGAGCCATCTAAAAGATTTGTACAAATTTACTTTAAAGTGTTTTGACCTAAATAGTGTTCATGCAAAATCCTTAAATACATTAAACGATTTACCCAATGCAATTAAGCTTTATAAAGCTTTCTTTATAGAAAAAAAACTTTGGCAAAAAAAGAATTTAATAAATACAATTTTCGAATGAATCATTTAAACACTTATATTTCAAACTTAGATACTTTTTATCACGAAGGAACCTCTAATCATGAGGAGCATAATGCTAACCCTAATTATTTTACTCAACTCTTAAAAAAAATAACCAGCGACCCAAAAAAATGGGAAAATAAAAACGTTTTAGATTTTGGGTGCGGTAAAGGTCGAAATGTGATAAATTTAAATAAATTAACAAAATGGAAGTCTATTGATGGAGTAGATATATCAACAGAAAACATAAAGCACTGTAAAGAAAATAATAAATTACTAAATAGTAAATTTTTTAAAAATAACGGGCTAGACCTAAAAGACCTAGAAAGTAATTACTACGATTTTGTAATGTCAACTATAGTTTTTCAACATATACCCTCAAGGGAAGTTCGCTTGAATCTAAAAAAGGAAATATATAGAATTTTAAAAGTAGGGGGTAGTTTTTCATTTCAGATGGGGCACGGTGATACAGTTGACATAAGATATAATCACTCTAGCTATAAAGATGACGCATTCGACAAAGTAGGATCAAACGGAATGTGCGATGTACAAATAACGCCAGAGACCGAAAAAAATTTAATTAACGATTTAGCTAATATCGGTTTCAAAAATATTGAAATTTATGTTACAGAGTCTTTTAGCGATGATAGCCACCAAAACTGGATATACATCCACACAGAAAAATAATGTTTAAATTTTTTATACATACACATACTGACTGTAGAGATATATGGGCCGCTTTTTTCGGGCGAGTTAGCAAATATTTCCCTAACC
>CEQB01008190.1_pt1 | contig 15523 bp, 13 predicted proteins | sample 530581 | NCBI WGS metagenome assembly CEQB01 (sample SAMEA2620588, study PRJEB7988) | marine metagenome | biome: marine biome (ENVO:00000447); feature: deep chlorophyll maximum layer (ENVO:xxxxxxxx); material: "saline water (ENVO:00002010), including plankton (ENVO:xxxxxxxx)" | depth 75 m
TGAACACTGGGCTTACCCGACTTTGTGCGCCAATCTTCTCCCGTCCACTGTTTTAGAGATTTTTGTGACTTAGCTAATGCCATCAGCTTGTGTATCCCCCGCCAGCTTTCTTGTATGCCTTGGCAAGCATCTGTGCCTTGCGTGCAGACCACTGACCCGGACGACCGCCCTTGCCGCCAGCTTTAATGCGATTGAACATTCGTTTACGCATAGTCGGCTTGGTGTAGTTACCTGCCTCGTTAACGCGGCTCTTGCTCTTCCGTCCTTTGATGGCTTTACGCAATTTCGACCGTTTTGCTTTTCGTTTATCCGCCATTACCATTTCACCTTGTCGGCCCAGTAGGCCGCACTCATTTTGCCCTTAGCAATATTCTTGCGATGACGATCCTTAAAACTCTTTCGTTTTTTCTTCATTCGATCGCTCTCACCCTTCTTGGGCTTTCCTGCGGTGCTCGCCCCTTGCTCACCAAACCGAATGAGTTTGAGTCGACTGCCTTCTTGCGCCAGTACAATATGACTTTTCGTGGGATGATCAGGCGTGCGTTTGGGTATGTTGACGCCCTTGAGCCTATGTTTTTTTAGTAGCGCGGCTTTACGTAGTTTGTCTCTTTTCGATAGCGCCACAAATCACCTCTATGCTTCACCGCGAATCGGCGAACCACCGCCGCCCGGTAACGCGTCTTCCATTAGTTCCTCCGCTCCCGATATAGGTTGCCCCATTTGTTCCGCAAACTTAGCCGCCTCCTCAGGCGGTAAATTTCTTAGCATAGCCTCAACCTCTTTGGCTTGATTTGCGGCTAACTGTGGTGCGCCACCGGCAGCACCTCCAAGCTTGGATTGTGCTTCGAGTTGAGCCGCCATTTGTTGTTGCTCTGCGGCCTGTTGCTTCGCCTGAAGAATATCCTCTTCTGGGATGAGAATACGATTGGGAAGTCCCATGTTGGACAGTATTTCTTCTGTTAGACGTCGAACGTTTACGTTTTCGTTTTGAGACAAGAATGGCAACATTTGAATCAGCGTTTCTGCCATCATGCCGGGGTTGCGTCTGATGGGGTTGTAGCTGACAATTTCAAAGTCAACATCGACATCGACCAAATCTTTGTGGCTCAACTCTTGCCACTTTGTCGATCCTGCAATTCGTACAAGACGATTTGTTTTCATGTACTTCTTACACAGATAGAATGCCTTCTTGGCTACGTCCTCCAAGGCGTCGTTTAGATGACCCTCTCGCGTGGCAAGACGAGTTCTAAGTTGAGCATCGATGATTGCCATTTCGGTGGCGGTACGAGCGCCTGCGACCTGACCTCGAGCCGCTTCCGCAAGTGCGGAGATAAATGCCGCATCTTCTTCTTGTCGAGCGATAAACTCTTTCACTCCGTTTGGTGCCGCAGGAACTGGCATCTCGTAGAATAGCGTAGCGAGACTCCGAAGTGCCTCACTGTTGGACGGGTTGACACCGACAAACGACCCAGCAGAGGCCTCTACTGCCTTGTTGAGATCTTCTTCGGTTACTCGACCGGAGTCATACATGACACGAGGTACCTGCAGATAGGTGATCTGCTTCATGTGTGTCAGAAGATCGTTGATGGTTTCTTGCTGTCGCAGAACCAACTGAACTTCGCTCATACCCAGACAGTCAATACCTGACTGGTTGAGTGAGAACATGCTGTAAGGGATGTAATCAATCTTATCTTCAAACACTACTGCGTCAGCTTGCTTGATGTAGTGCTGCATCAGGCCGCGCTCACGATCGTAGTATTCGTACACAGTCACCCATTTGAAGGCGTCACGAACCTGATCGGTAGAACTCTTTACGTTTTCGTCCAAAAGCCACTTTGGGTATCGATCAGGCTTTACCTCTTTGATTAGCTCGGACTTGTATTGTCCTGACTTCACTCGAGCCTTGAACTCATCGAACGAAATGACGGTAGCTTCGATCCAGTATCGAATGTCGTCTGTGTCACGAACGGTAAGGTCAAAGAAAACACTTGATGGGTTTACCGCTCGAATGATCGGTATATCTTTTTTTGCGTCCCACCCAGTCTTGAAGATTCCTCTCTTGCACAACACAGCGTCAATCAAAGCGGTTGCTGCCTTGCGTCGAAACTTATTTGCGTCAAACACGTAATCAATGAGCCCAGTCACGGAGGGGGCGGCGTCTTGAGACTTGGGCGTCCGTGCCATGGCTCCTACAGATGGATTCGGTCCCAACAAGGAACTGATAGCCGTATCTGCAATCGCGTAGATGATGTTCTTCGAGCACAAGAATGAATGTTGATTCATTCCCGAAAGGTCACTATCCGAGGTAGTAAAAAACTTGCCTCGATAAAACCTTCGAGCTTTGTCGAAGTCCTTCTTCTCTGAACGCTTGTAGTGGTCCAGATGACGATCAATAAGTTTTGAGAGTTTCATTGTCATGATGATCTACTTTTTAAACATCGCTTCAACTTTCTTCTTTTTCTCTTCTGAGGCTGCCTTGTCTTCGGCGAGGGCCTTTTTTTGATCCTCAGGAGACATTGCCTTAATTTCTTCCTCTCGTTTTTTCTTCTCCTCAGCCGCACCTTTTTTTGCGTCTGCCATCCGTGACTCGAAATCCTCCCTTTTCTCTGATGCTTTTTTCGCTTCGTCGTAGTCTGTGTTTGCCATTTTTAATCCCAAATGTTTGATGCGGGTTGATAAAGAGATCGAGCGGCACGTCGCTTCGTTGCTTTGTGTCGATCAAGTTGTTGAATAGTAACGTGTCCCGGTAGGTAATCTGATTCTACTGAAACTGCAGCATTAGTAAAGTGTCTGCGCGAAAGAATATCAGCGGCCATAACGGCTGTACGCGCTCGGTCAAAGTGGTGAACAGTACCGTCATCGCCTCGAACACGTTTTTTTCGAGTCCCGTCATAGTTTAATAATTGATGCAACATTCCACGACTTCGTATTTGTAGTTCGTGTTGTCGTAGCATTTGTACCAGACGTGCCTCAGACTCTTGGAGACGTTTGCTGGTCGCGTACCATCCGGGGTGATTCCTGTCCGTCCACAGAAGGTTTCTTGTACCTTGATCTTTTAGTATCGCAATGCACGCCGTGGCGTTGGATTCGACTGCCAGTAGTGCGCCAAGGTATCTTTTTTGTACAGTCTTCAATCGTTGCGCGAATCGATCGGGTGACTCTCGGTCCTCCCAAAACGCAATCTCTCGCCATTCGAGGGCGTCCCAGACTGTGAGCGCGGACTTGTCACCAGTGCTCCCAAATCCTGCGGGGTCTGCGGTTATCAGGTACTTGTGACCCGGTTTCGGTCCTTCAAATTCATGACAAGCATATCGTCCCAAACTCGGATCCTGCTTTGCTCGCTCCAGAGATGGTTTTAGAATCTCTGCGGGCATCACGGGATTGGTTGTTCCCAGCCATCCATCGTACGCATCCGATGGGTACTTGCAGGAAAAAAGACGAGTGTCTCCAACAAACTCAGTGTTCAAGCCTCGTCTACGAAAAGCTAGATTGTACGCTGACATGCCATCGTGGCGTGACATGTACTCTCGCTCTGGTTGTGTTGGTTTGAAGGAGTCATCAAGTTCTCTGCAGCTTTCGTCCTCCCACCATTCTAGAAACAGTGGGTGGAATCGACTGGATCCCTCCAAGGCCGAACGCCACATTTGTTCGTGATGAGATCCTGCTCGTCCCGGAGTTGACTCGAGAATAACCTTTGCGTTTGGTCGTTTGTTTACAGTTGGGAAGATGTTGATTGCAGCTTTGCGTTGCCACTGAGCTTCACCGAACTCGGTGATTACGAGCCGGTCAATGGATCGACCGATCGCAGGAGATCGGCCGCCTGCCGTCAATACCTTGATGCCTCCTCCATGAACGAACTGCATCTGCGTTGCGCCTGCCTTCCTACCCGGAGCCAGTGGCATGCGAACATCTTTTGGTAGACGATTGTAGGCAAAAAGTATTCGCTCAAAAATATCTTCGGCGGTGTCCTGTCGTTCTGCGATGAGCAATCCTTTCACACCACTCAGATACATGCAGTCTCTCAAAAGAAGCATGACAGACACCGTCGTAATTTTTGCCTGACGGAACTTGTTGACCATGATCCATCTGTTTTCATCGTAGGCTTTCAACAGTTTTTTCTGCGTATGTGTGGGCTCCATGTACCCCGTTGACTCGTCTTCGCGGACAATCTGACACATAGATACAAAAGCGTCAGGCGTAGCGAACAAAGCTTTTACCTTGCCTTCATGTATGCCGGGTGCGCTGGCAAACTCTGCACCACTCGTTGTGGTGTCATTTTTATTCTTGTCGTTTCGTTTTCGCGATGATGCCATAACGGTAACTGTATCACTGTTTATGATTGAGGAAATTTTTATGATTAAAAAACAGGGGCTTGCAGCTTTTTCACGCGTGATGTATACACATATTGCACCCAGATAGATGTGTCAGGTAGCCGCTACGGTCTGACGTTAGCATCGCGGGCAGGCGAGACAAACGTTTTTTAACCCCTCTCTGTGAGAACAAAATGGCTATCAGTACTGAATTGCTGAACACCACGTTCGCCGATCTGCGCGGACCTCTGGTAAATTCCTTTGTTCGTAGCAACGAGTTGTTCGAAGCACTCAATGCCAAGGCTCGCATGCCAATGGAAGGCGGAACGAAGATTGAACGTTCCTTCTCCGGTGGTGCGCCTGCCAAGGGTGTTGGTGTCTACGTGGGCGACGAGCTACTGAACATGACCCGACGTCAACAAATCCGTAAGTTTGAAGTTGAGCCCCACCGCTTGGTTATGGCTGTCAATATTCCTAAGAAGGAACTCAATCAAAACAGCGGAAAGCTCGCTATCATGCGGCTGATTGAAGAGTACCCACAAACCTCTATGGAGGCCATGAAGGCAGACTTGAACAAGTACTTCCTGACTGGTGCCAGCCGTGGTTTGGCGTTCGCTTCTTCCGAACTCTTTGGACTTCAGACCTTTAACGGTCAGTTCTCCTCTGGTATTGGAACTGGTGTAACGCACGGGCTTCTGGACTTTGTTGCACCTGCATCGCAGAGTCAATCTGTGCAGAATGTGACGAAGAGCAGCAGCTACTTCCACTTCAACCAATTCAACGACATCTCATCGTTCGGTGCTAACGGTATTACGCAACTGCGTAAGACCTATCGTCAGTGCTCGCACTTTGCTGGTGGCGTAGGCAAGGGTCCTGATCTCGTGATCATGGATGACGACACCTACACCAACTTCGAAGATGCTCGCCGCGATAACGTTCGTGTCACCCTCGTTGATGACAAGATTGACAAGAGCAACACCTTGGGTCTTTCCATGGGTCTTGCTTCGGTCACGTCTTCCATCGACTTGGACCGTACTGACTCGACGTTCTCTGGCGTAGCTTCGGACGGTATCACCTACATGCTCAACACTGACTTCATTGAGTTCCCGATGCTTGAAGCACCGAACATCAGTGAGTTCAAGGAGCGAGTTGGTGATCAAGATGTCGTAACTGCAATCTTCGCAATGCAAGGAAACATTATCTGCACCAAGCTTGTGGCGCAGGGAGTTGTTTCTGGCGGCGCGGTCTAAGGAGGTACATCATGGCACTTGGAAATAACTTTGATACTGGCGGTGACATCGTCGACGGTCAGGATTCACAACCATTCTGGACTCGTACCTATACAGATGAGCAATATCCTTTGGGTACTCTTCGTCTTGAGTCTGCCGATAATGTTGCGGATGCTGAGCACACTGATGGAACTGCCTTGGGCCTGAAGGGAGATCGCACATGGATCTTTGTGAAGGCAACGACTGCACTGACTATCTACGATTGCGCTATTGTTAAGGCAGCAGATACGGCAACAGCTTCTTTTGAGGTTGCTCCGTCGGATGCTGCTGGTGACAATGCACTCGATGTCGTTGGTGTGACGCAGACTGCGATTGCCGAAAACTCTTTCGGCTGGATCGTTTGTGACGGTGAGTGTGTCGTCAATGGTAACGCCGGTATTACTGCGGGTCAGTTTCTTGACACGCACACTGGTGGTCAAGTAGACGACAGCACTGCTGCTGGAACGTTGATTGGTAAGGCTCTTTCAGACACCAATACTCCAGTTTCTGGAACGATCCGCGCCCGGATTCGTCTGCCGTAGTATTTGACTACGTGATACACTTAGGGGGCGTGGCTTTCGGGTTACGCCCCCTTCGTCTTTGGAGGCACAATGGACGTTTCGCTCGCAGCACTTCGTAGTCGTTTATACGCCTTGAGGTCATGGGACTCAACCGGCACAACACTTGACAATAGAATCCGTGCTGCACTGAACTTGGCACTCGATCGCATTGCTGGAGATATTCCCGAAGCATTGGTGCCCGACGAGGAACACATCGTATTGTTGCCCGACGTAGATGGTCAGGCCGACGTCATTAGTTCCAAGGTTTGTACCTTCGATAATGACAAGCGTTTGCTGTATTTCGTGGACACTGCAGGCGTTTCGATTGGTGCTGCAGCAAGTGCCACCTCATGGACACCCACTGTGACTGGTGAGTGGGATGGGATCATGCACCTTGAGATCACGGACTCGACCGGTCGGATTCGTCGTCGTCAGAGTCGCGAGTGGTTCAAGGTGACTTCAAATGCGACTCTTTTTTATGTAGTTAGTCTTGACCGCCCAATGCCAGACATCATCGCGGCAAGCGCAGGTCAGGACTTTCGAATTCATCAGCCGGAGTTTTTCTTCGCCGATGACGTCATGGAGGTTTTAGAGCCTGCTAAAATCTTTGATAGCTCACGCCAGAAAGTAACAAAAATTGCCACCTCATCCGCCAACCGTGATGATCTCTTTGATTTTCAGGGAAGCGCCACCGGTAGGCCTCACACTTGTTGGCGAGACCGCCACTTCCAGATCCCAGCCCCTACTCAGGCTCCAGCCATTGTGGAAGTGGACATACGACAGCCAAAGATACCACCTCAAAAGGGTTCGGAAGTCAAAGCTGATGACGTCAAAAAACCGCCCGTAGAGAAGCCTCCACAAAAGAAAAACAGTTGGGCGTCAGCTTCAATCGCATACGAAGGGCCGACCAGTGAAGCTGCGATTGTGGATGAATCAGCAAAGTTGCCCGAACCAGATGGCGCTTACAAATGGAACAATGAAAAGTCTTTGAGATCAGGTACTTGGGCTATTCGTTACACATACGTATGGGGCCGAAGAGACGATGAGTTTCAGCAGTCACCATCCATTGCTCCCGGAGGGGACGAAGATCATGACAGTTCGTTCGACTTGTCTTGGGCGTATGAGACGGGGTCAGTGACATCAACTGTTAGTCGATACACTGGTATTCATGATCCAGTTTGGGAAAGCGCACCCTCTCCTGTGACGGTGGTAGAGCAGAAGAATGTGAGCGCCGGGGTAGATGGTGCCCTCGTTCTTTCGGCTACAAACATTGACTCGATGCTCGGATTCGGGGACCCGGCATTCTTCCGGTTCAGCCGATCGGGACTGAGGATTCGTTACTACGTTGCCCATATCGATAAGACAATCTCTGGTCGAGGAGAATTCAATTCTGTCGAGATCGGTGAGAAGTTTTATCTTCTCTGTGAGGTTGAGCCCACGTTTGATCATGTAGCTGCTCTGAGTACCGCAGGTACGGCAGCGCCTTCTGGTTTGACAGGTATCGATCACCTGAAGGGTGGTCGAGTAGTTTGGAACGGTAGCCAGATTTATGATTACTATCGTCCCTTGAAGCACAGCACTGGATACTACGCGTGGCAGGTTTATCCGCAGCAAGATCAGCGATACGAGCTTGATTTCCGCGTTCTTCGTCTGCCTCGTAAGTTCGTGGACGCCCAAGATACTGCGCCTATCCAGAGGGACGCTGTTCCCTGTCTTATAGAGTTGGCACTCTACTATGTCAGTCTTGACGACGGTAACGATCAGACGAGCGCGCAGGCACATCTAAATCGATATCATGAGTTGATGCGAGGGTTCAGGGATCGATACGCTAATGTGGGTGGTGCGGTCACACCCGTTCCATTTACTGGACATCGAGACCGTAGCCGCTATGGTACATTTGGTTCACTTCCATTGGAAGATTAATTGGCTTGGTTCCCTTCGGGGAAGAACAACAAAGAGGTAGTACATGTCCGAAATCAAAAAATTCTATACAACTCTCACTGCAATCCCACGGCCCAAGGTTGGCGATCGGTTTTATCGTACGACGCTCGTCAAACAATATGAGGAAGCTCTTATTGTCAGCATGCTCAGTCAGAGCGAGGACTCGGAAAACTGGTCCGCGACCCTCATGACTAAGAATGGTTTGGAGCAAGTGAGCGGGAACGTCGAGCACCGCAGTATTCATGATTGGATGCCTGTTGGTTGGCGTTTTGACGCTACGCTCGTCGGATGGATTCCGCCTGAGAGTGTTTTGCGAGACGACAGCAAAGATGCTGCAGATATTGAGGATCCCGTTGAGGCTGAAGCCGCAGCAAAGGTCGATGTGTTTGTAGTACCTGCACCGTGGGAAGGCGAGAAGTTCATGTCTTGGCGTTCGCGTGTGCTTAAGTCTGTGCCTGCACTCAAGGGTAAACGTGCGATCCAATCAAAGCTTTCCGACTCATGGAAGTCGAAGCAGTATGAAATCACTATTTAGTAGGGGTTGAATGTGGCTGGACCCACTCGTCAACAAACTAACTCTGTCATTGTACCTCCCGGAGAGGGTCGCAAAGCGTACGCTTCCGCTTCTCTTGCTTGGTTTGTGGAAAACCTTGAGATGGAGGACGATGATTGTTTGAAGAGTGTAGTGGGTCCATCCATACTTCGAATTGGTGAGTCTGTTGAGGTAGAGACCTCACCACCACCCTCGCAGTCAACAGTTTTTGTGCCTGATCTCAGCACTGGTGTGACGTGTGAGGGGGCGAACGATTTGGGGTCTTCGTTTGCTGATTTTGGTTTTAAGGCCGGAAGCAGACCCCACAGCATTTTTGCTGCAAACCTCATGAACGGCTCCGTCAATACTTTGATATATCGTTTTGGTACGCGACTCTTCCGCTTCAAGGGTGGTGTCGATGAGCCTGATGAGGTGATCGAGTCTGGCTTAAGCTCTGTCGAAAACCCCCGTTTTCCAGACCAATACGTGACCATCGGTAACACTATTGTTTGGACCAATGGAGTTGATCATCCGAGAGTGATGCTGTACACCGGGGATGTCTTTGACTTAGGATTCAAGATAAAGGCGTCAACACCAAGTGTCGCAGGTCCAACACAACCTGACTTTGACGAAATACCACAATACTTCCCAAACTCTGTTGGATACTCATGGCCCGGTCGCATTGGAACGCCGGGTGATGTACTTGCGGGGAGGGAGGGATCACTACTCAACGGTGGTTGGTACTACTATTTTCAGTTCGAAGATTTGTTCGGAAATCTCTCTGCTTTTTCGAGCCCGAGTGAGCCTGTATCGATCAACTCAAATCAAGCTGATCCGTATGTTTCTGTCAGCGGTGGTAAGCCCAGATACGTCTCAGATACAGAATCGTCGGCTACATTTGCTTATGGTGGACCCCGTACAGAGGTCGCTCAGGGAACAGAGATCGATGATCTGACTCGTAGATTCCTCGTACGTTTTAACGGTGACGCACCCGAAAACGCCGTAGCCGTCCGAGTTTTTCGAACTCCCGACACCAAACATGTTGGTAACGATCCACAATTTTTGGCTCGTGTTCCGGGTTCAGGTCAGTTTACTTTTGATGATAATAAAAGCGACTCTGAGCTTGGTCTCGTTTGGGACGAAACAGTTGAAACGCCAGTGTTTCGAGTCGCTTGCTCACATCAAGGACGATTGATCGTTGGTAACATTGCGGGCGATCCGGGTGCTGTTCGTCAATCCCGTCCGGGTCTTCCGGGAACATTTAGTAAGTTCGACATTGTTTACCCCGATGCAGGGGGAGCAGAAATCACCGGGTTGGTTTCGCACAATGGGCATTTGTTGGCCTTCACTGAAAACGCGACGTACGCTATTGGACAAGATTTCAAGATGGCTCAACCAGTGTCACTGGGAGTGGGATGCATGGCACCAAGATCCATCAACGCACTGCCAGATGGTACATTGATGTGGCTTGGCAGAGACGGGTTCTACGGCATGAAGAGTTTTGGTCAGATTGTCAGGATGAGCATGCCGATTGAACAATCCTTTAAGAGTGACGTAAATTCTTCTCGCATGCATATGGCAGTTTCTGTAATTGACTCAGAAACAAAAGAGTACCGTTGCGCTTTAGCTAAGTCAGGTGAAACACATAATCGTCTGATTTTCTGTTTTGACGGAAAGTATTGGAGACGTCAAACTCTTGGGATTCACATAGCGGATATGTGCAATAGCAAAGATTGGCGCAAGTACACGTTTGTGGCTGGATTAGATCCTAGAGAACAAGACCTTTCGTTAAAGGCAAAATTTTCTGGTGCAACAAACAAGGACATATCGACTGCGGTAGAAAATAAGACTCACGACTACAGTAGAGTTTTTGTTCTCGACCGGCAGACTACTGATTACTTCGGTCCACCACGACGGATTAGGTATCGATCGAGTTGGATACAAGCTTCGGAAAACGGGCTTGTGCCGACGAACGTACGAACCTTGTACGTTGGACTAAAGGATGCTTGGAACGGATTCGCGACGGTCAGAATCTACAAAAATGGGTCATGGAAACCCTTCCAAGAAATGAAAGATCTGCTTCTGGTCGGGCCTGATGACGAGTCTGATGTGGTCAACGACATCGCAGGTAATGCGGTTTACGGGGAGTCGAAGGTACATCGTCCTCGTCTATTTTGGCGTCAGGTACCTGTGGATCTACACAATGTAAATTCATGGGCCTTCGAGATTGAATTAATTGGTTGGCCCTCTGGTAAGCCCGTCGCATCGTCAAGCATCCCTTCATCTGTAGGCAAAAACGATAAGCTAGCTTACATCGATCTTTTTGGGTCAGACAAAGATGGCATTGAATCCTTAAACGAGAAAATGCAAAATACGAAGTCTCTGGAGCTTGGACGCCTGCGACTCGCTGCTTTTGCTTTCGACGTAAGTATTGCTACTATGGGATCGCCGTTCGGTCGAGTTCCAAAGAGAATGGACGAGTAGTATGCCCTTTATTTTTCCGAAACGTTTTCTCCGTCCTCGTGACGTACTCGATCCCTTTGAGTACAACCAAGACAAGGTGCCTGTTCAGGAACTTCTTGACGGAGAGTTGGATCGAACAAACTTCAACGGCAAAAAGTTGAAGAGTGACCTGAAGCCTCACCCCGAAAGTGGTACCGGTTTTGGTGCAGACGCGGCTTTTCCGAATAGTGTCGCCGAGGACGCGTACTATCAAATGTTTAGGTCCGAGTCTGAAGTACCGACAATTTTTGAAAATGGTGAACCGACAGACACATCAGGTAAAAAAGCTGCATTGGGCATACCAATCAATAAGTTTCGAGGAGTCCCAAATTTCTTCCATTTCGCGGGGAAGGAATTCCGTGAGGCTCATCTCAATAGCCAAGCTGAGACCGAGACCGGATCCACTAATTTCTACACGAACTACACCTCAGACCCGTTTGTAGTCCCTAATAGCGGAGAATGGGATGCGATTACAGGGGCGTCCTGTGTTGTGCCCTCAGGTAAGGACAATCTCTACATCAATGCTTTCCTTCAGTACGTATGGCAAGGATTCTTTGAGCCCAAGCCACCATGGCGATACGAGGGTGTTACCGCGAGAACTACAAGGTTTTCCTATATGGGAAACCATAAACCTTCCGGAGGAAAGTGTGCCGAGAGAGAGGCTCAAAATTTAAATAAATTTGGACCCAGCGACAACTGGGTTTTTTGGCAAACTGCTTATAGTTTCAACGCGGGACTGAAAACATTCAATGAGTCTACGGGTGAGGCGACATTCAAGACACCATTCGATGGTGAGTTGTCCACGGGTCAGAAGCCTTTGATTCAATCTTATCCTTATGCGTATCCGTTGAACGAAGCCTCAGCTACAGAAGAGTCAGAAAGGCCGCAACTAGCTGGATATCATCACATTTCAAAAGGTTTTTACCCGTGTCTTGTCCAATTTGCGATTCGTGTTGACGGACGAATTATAGACGACACAATCACCGGCAAAACATTTTCTTTCGAAGAATCGGCTCACGGTCTGCGAATCGACGACAGTGCTCTCGTTGGCGACACTGATGGTAAGTTTGTGTTCGGTCAAAGAAGTTCTTCAAGGTCTATGAGCTACGAGGACACAAAAAACGCTCGTCCCGGACAAAAGATCCGTGCCTCCAGAGCAACAGCCTGCGGTCCAGAGATCCTGCCGGTCAGAATCGGTGCTGTTATCCCTGTGAGTCCCGGTTCTCATACAGTAGAAATTGTAGCCCGCAGACTAATTAGGAAACGTAAAAAGTTTGAAGTAGGTGATTTTGTTGGGGTTTTTACGCGCCGACTGAACGTCATGAAGCTCCCAATATTTCCCATTAACGTCGATGGTTTGTCTGTTGAACCTGCCGTCACCACGAAATCTTTGACGACGGAAGACTTGATTGACAACACTCAAAAGCGTGATTTCGAATCTTTGGAGGATCGAATCAACAACATTCGATCTACTGACATCAAAAAACACTCGTTACCTCACACGCACCTTCCTTCGAAAGTAACTACATTTTCTACTGTCGGCGTGTCCCCAAGTTTTACCGTAGGTGAAAATCGCGAAACCGTATCGAGTTGTGTGATCAGTTCTCGTTTTCCGGGATTCAAAAACCTACAGTACTTAGATAGGAGAGTTGTCGACACAGCTAATCATGTGACGGCAGCGTTTGGGTTTAGCACCGCTTTAACTGGTGCTGGTTGGCAGTTGCTGCATGACGGAGAGTCTGGCTCTGATCAAGACTTTCTATCCATCAAAGACGAAACTGGCGGATCGTTGTCGATCGCAGAAAACGAAAAAATGCTGATTTTTGCCGACGTCGAAGTGCGTGGTATCCGGCCTGAGCTTGATATGAGGGTTTCGAGTCTTATCGAAAAATTCTTAGCTGGTGAAGCGCATCCGAGAGATCTGTCAGATTTTTATTCCTTTATTCTTCCCGACCGATATCTAGACTTATTTGCGTTGTTTAATATCGGTTATCGAACTGGAACCGACTCGTTTGACAACTGGACAATTGGTTCAAAGTTTGCACCTGCAGTTATAAACTCATCGAATTGGTTGAACCGCACTGCTGCGTTCCTACCTGCGTTCGAGTTTGAGACTAAACACATGGTTAATGCTCAGGGAGGTAATGTTTCGCAGGAGCTTGGAATCGGATCCAAAGTTCGTGTAGATTTGAGAGGCAATCAGGGTGCCCCCAATAATTTGGGTATTACCGTCCCCCTGATGCTTTGTCTTGACTCAAGTGATTTTGCCTCCGAGGCCGATCGTTCCATTACAGAAATAGGTGTTTTAGGTTGTACCGCGATGCCTTTTTGGTGGGATGGGCTTGTTGCTCATAGCGCATCAAGTTGCACTAAAAGTCGCAGAGAAGGATTAGACGCCGTTGTTCCCGATCCCGATGAAGGATCGGGGGCGGTTCTTAGCTCTTCGGAAAAAAGTTTCATGAATGCTTGGATGAGTCCTGCACGCAGCCTTGACACGCCGGGACGTGGGCTTCTGTCTGGTGTTGACGCTCATATTGGTCGATGCCGACTCACCGTTATTAAAATGTTGAAGTGACGTATGCCTAAAATTAAATTGGACTTTTCGCCGTTTTCTGACTCCGAAAAAATATTACAAACGACGGATCCTAAAGCTGCTGCTCGAGTCGATGAGCCGTATACAGAAAACATTCATGCTCGTCCTGACATTCGAGACGCGGCTGAATTTGGGGGATTTGTCTCTTCGGGTTCAGCAATCAGAGAGGGATTGATGTCGGCCTCGAATGGTTTGTTGGATTCTTTTAATCTACACCCAGCGACAGAAATTAGAGACATACACGTCATGCCTGAGCAAGCTTCGTATGCTCGTATGGAGTCTTACACAGACTCGTCGACCCTTTATGGTAACGGTATGGGTCAACGGAACATGGGGGAAAAGAACGAAAGGTTTGTCACGCTTCCCGGTGTTACGATCCGTTGGTTTCAGCCCTTCGACACTACAGTCAGTCTGATGCATTGGGATTTATTTTTTAGCTACAACAACTGGCAGGGCGAATACGTAGACAAAGAGGCGCGGTTTAGCAACAACGGCAGAAAAACAAAAATGGATCTTCAATGTATTCTAGACGGTGAGTACATCCCGTTTACTAAACGAAGAATATCAGAAAATATGTTTCACCCTGTGTCTCCCGGATTCAAGAACACGGTCCCTGAAATTCCCGGTCCCGGACGTGATCTTTATAGTACCTACCCAAAAGGTTTAGAAAATAAACAAGGTGGTGGACCGAAGTATTGTTTTTCCGAAGCTCACTCGGCCGCACCATTAAGCCTTCATTTTGCACAAGCACTTACCAAAGGGTTTCACGAGATTTCCGTGCAGGTCAAAACAGTAAACATTGGAGGCGAGGCCGTGTATGTTCAGAACATTGGATCTGAGCATCGTAGTTCTCAAGTCCGTGGCCGAGGATTTTTCGAGTTATGTGCAAAGCTAAGTTTAGGAATCCGAAACGCTCGAGTGATTTCGCTTTTGTAAACGCGCTATACTTCGCGGGGAGAGCAAATATGACACCCATTTTTCCGCCGTTCCATCCGATCGCAATCGTTTGTATTCTTGTTTTTGGGCTGATGTGTCTGTTTCTCGGAGGCACCCTGTCGACGGATGTACTCTACGCTATAGACCCTTTTACGGGGACAGCCATAGCTTTGGGTGTCGCTAAAGTTGCCTCTTCCGTCGTTAGCGGTTTGCGAGAAGCTAAGGCAGGTAGAGACGCCATTAAAAACCTTAGGGCAAGTCCAGAGTTCAAAGCTTTAAGTGCCGAACAAAAGAAAGCCCGAGAGCGTCAAGAAGCCGATTCATATGGCCTGAGTGCCGCCGCAAAGCGAAAACTTGGGATCGAATCCGGTAAGCAGTTCAAAGCCTCTGTCGCTAAGACTCAGGCCGATTTACAAGCAGGCAAAGCAGACCCAACAAAGATGGCTGGTAGCCGAGAATTGGTAGATAGGATTTCAGCCGGAGCGGCAGATACGGCAGTCAAGACTGCTGCTGCGGCTGAGGAGCAATCCGGAAAGCTCGCTATGGCTCAAAAGGCTCAAGACTCCAAGACTATCGCTACCGCAGCCAGTCAGGCACAGGCCTTAATCGCGGCAGATGAGCAGGCAAAGCTGAAGCGAGATCAGGCGATTCTTGGTGGTGTATCAGACGCGGCAAGTATGGGCTTAGACGCGACGTTAGGTTTGGCTCAAAATCAAGCGAACCGCCGCTTGGACGCCTCAAAGGTCAACGTGGGCACCGATCCCAATATGATACCGGGGTCAACTAATACTGGGACGGGATTGTCATGAGTGTAGATACAAGCGCGGTGATGAAAAAGATTCTCGCAACCGCAAGCGCGAGACGATCATCTAGAAAAACCG
>CEQB01028925.1_pt1 | contig 15438 bp, 22 predicted proteins | sample 530581 | NCBI WGS metagenome assembly CEQB01 (sample SAMEA2620588, study PRJEB7988) | marine metagenome | biome: marine biome (ENVO:00000447); feature: deep chlorophyll maximum layer (ENVO:xxxxxxxx); material: "saline water (ENVO:00002010), including plankton (ENVO:xxxxxxxx)" | depth 75 m
TATAGCATCATAGGTGTTTTATCAAAGACTCTGCCCTGCTTTATGAAATGTAAAAACTCTAGGAAAGTGTGGCTGGTGCTATTAATCCTATTAAAATGTCTATAGTGACTGTACGCTCTGCTATATGGGTTTCTAACTATTGTGAACTTAAAACATCTTTTAAGATCGTTCTCCCTCTCTAGCACAAACAGAGGATCGTGGTTAGCGTACTCTGTATAATTATGATAATTTAAATGTTTATCGTTAAGTGCGACAAAGACAGATTGACCGCCGGTTTTAGGAATATGCACAAACGCAACGTCGTCATAGTATAGGTTATTTACATTCATATTAAGGACGGGGGCCGGTAAACCAGCACACTAAGGATCGTCTTGTCCCTCTTGTAACTGGTTTCACTCTATGAAAAGCGTCAGATGGAAAGAAAAGTCCGTGGCCCTTAGTGTTAAAAAAGCTAGGCTGGAAAGCTGCGCCTGTTTGACTGGCTGTGTCGATTGACATAAACTCAAACTCACCTCCCTCAAAGTCTTCAGGATCGCTTAATAAAATACTACAGCTTACTTTTCTATAAGGTGCGTTCAAGTCTTTATGATTTATAGGATCAGAATGCCAGTCGTAATGTTGTTCACCTTGCTCTCTGTATATCGTATATTGCAGGTCTTCAATCCCAGTAATATTGTAACGCCAATTATTATCATTAATTTTTTCTATAGCGTCCATTAATATTTCATACACCTGTAAATCCCGAATCCAACAAATCGAACAAGATCTACTATTTAAATTTGAAGATAACTTCTCACCTTTAAAATCAACCTCAGTCCCTTCTTGTTCAAGACTGTTTAATGCCAAATTATGAATAAAATTTACCGTTTCATTTTCAAAAATAGGTTCAACAAAATACCAATTATCAGATCCTATAGACGCCACTAAGCTGCCTGAATGTTCTGCTCGTTGCATTTAAGTATTCTCTAAAAAGTTTTCTACCTCTAAAGACTCGTCACCATCATATATACATCCACTGTAACGCCCATATACGTTAACATAGTGTAAAAATAATTGGGCTTGCCAATCGTCTTTACTCGGCGGCTTAAACCTTTCTCGCCAGTGTGGAAGTTCGCAGCCTCTATACAATATCGCATCGCCTGGTTTGAGATCTACGCTGACCACCGCTGGATTCTCTGCGTAATTTGCGAAAAAAATAGGCCAGTTAAATTCTGAACTTTGCCCCATGTTAATTGTTACGCTAATTTCACAGGAGGGTCGATCAGTGTGCGGTGTTAAAACCTCACCTGATTTATATACTCTAGCATAAGTGTAAGTTGGATACAAAGGTAGTGTGTTTATTTCCTCAACGAATCTCTGAAAATAAACTAATAAAAAGTTAGCTTTCGGATGTTTATGGAACGCTGCACTTAAACTGCATTGCTCATCGCTGGGGCCAGGATTTTGCAGAAAATCGTCTACGACGGGCGTTCGACAGATCTCTGGCATAAACTCATTAATGACAACGTAACCCTTTTTTTGAAACTGGTAGATGCCAGCGTCTTTTCTTACATACATAAATCTTCGTACCGAGTTGTATGGTGTCTATGCACCGCTAAATCTAAATTTTTTTTCGGTTGATAAAAACCCAGCAGTTTTAAAAAACGAATCATAATTTATCCCCTAGATTTTTTTTGTGAAACTTACCGGCTGTCCCCTGGTCAACAGGGCAGATCGCGGTGGGATTGAATGGTTGAACAATCCCGAATGAAAAAGCCCCAGATTCCTCGTTATAAAACATCATTATCATATGACCCTCAGATGACAGTCCGGTGAACTTCAATGTCTCGCCGTGTTGATTTTTAAGATATTCTTGCGCGGTGTCAAGAGGTCCGCACTTTACCTGCCCGTGATCGGCGGTTGCTGCATTAATTCCTAAACTCGCTGTAAGGACTGTTGCCCAAAAAATTGTTTTCATAATCCCTCCTAAATAGGTGTTAAAAATAGTTCTCTTTCTGCGTAGCGTCTTCTGACCAGACCTTTAAGTTTTCTACCTCCCGCGAACACCCAGCGAGGGAACTCATCAGCGGCTCTCTCATACTCCGATCTATTCACGCGGCGACGAAGTGTAGAATTTTGTAGAGATCCGCTACCAAGATTGAAAGAAAATGACACTAGCGCGTCAAATTGATTTTGATTCAGCGGGGCTGTAATAAGTCTTTCGACCGCTCTTTCAAACTTAGCAATATCTAACATCAGTAATTCAATCCCCTCCTCCTCTGTGATAGGTGGAGAGTCCATTGTAATACCGTGTGTACTCCCAAACCCGAGTGTCGGGATACCCGCCGCGCATCTATAGACGGTGGATCGGAACCCTTCGAAGTGTTTAATTAGGTCAATGCCTTTTTTACCCATCTTCATTTAGATTTCAACGCCCTAGACCCAAACCAAAACGAGACGATTGCTGCAACTATGGCTTGGAAATTTTCTGAGTTAATCGCCATAATGGCTTCATACACAGCCGCACCTTCAATGTGTACTAGCATATAAAAACCAGCCGCTTTGATCCCGATGAAGGTGAGGATGAAAAGATAAGTAACAATCGGCCTCACGCTACCGCGCAGGTTCTCCACCCATGTTGCGGGTTTAATACTAGAATCATGCTTATATATCGCTTTTGTCTCTGCAATGTCGGCCTTCGCATTGATCTCTTCTAGTTTCAGTGAAGAACCTAACTTCATCTGCTCCATCTGCCGGTCGATAATCGCCAACTCGTGCGCTCTATCAGCCCGATCTTGAAAAAACTCAAACACCTTCGGTAGCATAGAACTACCAAAACCCAGCAAACTGCCTAAAATTGTTAAAATTTCAACCTCCCGCCTCTGTTAAAGCAACCCAGCTATATGGGAACTTTTCCATGATAATTTCATCCCACATCCATGCGAGATCTTGGATTTCTTTCTGTGCATCTGAGGAACTTCTCAGATTAAACGCCCTGGCCCAAGCATATAACGACCCAGTAACGTAGTATTCTGTGTAAGTGGACTGAGGTAAAACCATGCGAGCCTGTTCTGGACAGACGCCTTTCTGAATCAGCCTATCGTATGTCCACAAAGCACTGTCGATAGCTTGCTGATAGATATCTACAATCTGATTACTGGGGTTGATATCTACAGTTTCGTCTGATGAACCTTGCTTCTTATTTAACGCTGCCTTGCGCCACTCATTAGGTGTATATGTTTCAGCCTCGTAACTAACATACCTACGGCTGATCTCGTTGTAGCTAAAACCAATCACATGTTTAAATCGTTGCCTCGCAACAAAGATAGGCACACACTCACGCATGGTGATAGTGCAGTGAGTAAACGGAGTAAAGTGATTGTGGTTGGCAAGATACTTGATTAGTCTCGCATCTATCTCCTCAAGATCCGCAAAGCCTTCACTAAAGTTATAAAAGGACTCTCTGTTAAAACTAACCCGTGCAGCGTTCACCACTGTTAAATCGGTTCCCATTACGTCTATTAGTTTCGCTTCCATCATTACACTCTAAATAATTTATAGCTCTATTTAATATTTCGATGTTGTCATCGAAGCCGCCCAACGCCCGGTTACACTTGTGGCACAGCCAGCCTCGAAAACTTTTTGTTTGGTGGTTATGGTCAAGCACCCAGCTTCCGTTTCGGGTGTTGCCTTTGCCTTTGACCGACTCCTCGTCAGCCAAGCAAATAGGGCAAATATAATTTTCTGGAGGCGGGCCATGTTTATATCGTAACTCCTCTCTAGTTTTTGATAGTTCTTGATTGCACTTACGACATTCGGGTCTGAGATAATTACCACCGCTGGTGAAAGAGTAAGAGGAGAGAGGCAGAAACGTATTACACTTGCTACAAACCTTGCCCTCACCCCCACCTAAATCTTCATGTTCTATAAATAAAGTCAGTTGCTCTTTTTTGAGCCTTGAAATATTCATAATTGAATCCTCGTTCCCACTCCCTATATCTGTCGGAGTGGGGTCGAAAAGGGTTAGCAGAATAATTTCTAAACCCTTTCCGGCCTTCTGAAAAAATATCCCTCATTGGGAAAGGATATCGTCTAGGAGCCACAGGAGCCTCCGGTCTGGGCGATATCGCAGATATCATGAGTTTCAACATGCTCTTCGAATTCTGTACCTAGTTTATCCACGGCTTCATGATAAGGAACTACAGACAAAGGTTGACCGCCTCTAGCCCCGTCAGGGTAGCAAGTAAAGCCACGCAATCTGTGGGCATATTTAGCAAGGGTGTCAGCAAAATGTTCAACCGTGTCTTCATTGTTAAGTTTAGATCCCCATGATGGTAAGTTAATTGTGCTACTGATAGACATATCAACATAGTCTTGAACGTCTGCCTGGAATCGCATTCTCTTTTCATAATTATCCGCGAGATCCAAAGCACTTTCGATGCTCTCTGGGTCTACACCGTAGATGTCGATGAGTTCTTGCGCCGCGCTGTCAACCACATATTGATACTTCCACCGCGTTCCTTGAGTGAGGTAGCGGCGCTTGTAGGCAACAGCAAAGAGAGGCTCAACGCCGGTTGTGGTCCCGGCCAAAATCCCAATCGAACCGGTCGGGGCGATAGCCCGGTTTGCTACAGGGCGCGAGATAGATAGTTCATCTGCATATTCTTTCGCGGTTTTATCAGCTTGCTTCTTATAGATTGACAACCACCGATGCAGTTCTGGTGTCACCTCATATTTAGACCCGCGTTTAATCAGCCACTCGTGAATGCCCATCAGACCTAAACCTAGCCGGCGATTTTTTTCACGGGTTTTGTAAACAGCCTCATAGGGCAGGTGCGCTCGTAAGGTGCCACACATCAGGAACTTGATGCCAAGTTCAACGATATCTCTGAACTCTGACTGTGATTCAACTCTTCCTAGATTGATAGATGCTAAGTTACAACAGTCATGCGAATCAGATGAGACGACTTCAGTGCAAGCGTTACGCAAAGTATCTTGCTCGTCATCAAAGAAGTTAAAAGAAAATCCAGGTTCAGCAGTACGCAAAGCCTGTCTGACATTCTGTAAGAATACATCACCGACCTTACCGGTCTTCCAGTAATCTAATAACCATGCGGTGTCATAGTTAATAGAGATGTTCGTCATGTCCAACGGGGCGGGGAAATTAAAATCTTGTTCTTTGATCTGCTTGAGAGTGAAGCCTGTATTACCTACCGGCATTGTGTCCCAATCTTTAGCAGTCATAAACTCTTGTACGTCGCCGTGTTGCCAGTTTAACGACGCATAGATCGCTGATCGCCTTGACCCACCTTGCATGACGCGACGACCGATCTCGTTAATCATAGCTGCCTTTGGCACCGGGCCGCTGGCTGTCCCCCCGGTTCCGTTTAGAACTCGGCCCCGCTCTCTATAAACACTGTAGTCAACACCGATACCGCCACCGGTCATCAAGCAAGATTCAGAGGACCAGCTTAGATTGGCCCAATCCTGACGAGTATCCTCTTCGGCTTTCAGCAGGAAGCAGTTGTTGTAAAACCGATTCTTGCGACCGGCGTAATACAGATACCGACCACCTGGCACAAACTTCAAGTCGATCATGTATTGCTTCAACTGAAACAACTCATCATCTGTCATCAGCTTATGCTCGTCATGACGATAATCGCCACACACATCGTCAACTAGGACACAGCAAAGTTGCTCCCAGGTTTCGCAACCGGCATGAGCGTATTTTAAATTAAAAATGTCCTCGGAAAACTTCGACCGGAACATGGGGTTTTTATTAGATTTGAAACTCATCGACTTTTACACCAATCTTTTTTATAAGCGCACCATCGACACAATGCTCAATGGCTTCTGTAATCAACTCCTCTGCTTCCAAAATGACGCCTTCGGCTCCGTCTGCCGGTATCCAACTAGCATCATTATCGACAGTAATATCTAAGTAGATTGTTAGTCTCATTAAAATCCACGGCCACCGAAAAAGTAAGTGGCCGCCCTATCTTTGATCTTCTTATTCATTTCCGAAATGTATTTGTTTTTGCTAATCATCAGGGCCTCGTGAGCAATCTGATAATTTTTTTGTGCGAGCGCGTACTCTTCTTTCGCTGCTTCATAATCAGCGTACTTGAGATTGTTCAGTTCGCTTTGCTTGGCTTCAATCTCTTTTTCGAGTTCCTTGATCGTCGCCTCTGTCGTCTGTGTAAACTCACTCATATTCTTGTTCTCCTGCTAGTTCGCCGCCGATGGCGCTATAACCGATTTTATCAACCCAGCTATCTTCAAGCTCTGGACTTTTGCAAGCGCGGCAGGTCTTTACCCAGTCCATTGCTAGTGCTACCTCAAACGGATAAATCTTTCTGTCGAAAATAACACTCCATCCTTGAGCAATGTCAGAGAAGTTTTTGTTGGGAGGTCCGTATTCGTCTTGCCTGTCTCCGTTGATGAGGTCTTTTGCCTCGTTAATCATAAGGTTTCTTTTTGGATAATAGTCGCTCATTTCTTCCTCTTGTTTAGATCAGGGAAAGGTATCACGTTGTCGCCTTCAAATTTGACTTCGACCTTCTTATCAAGCTCGTACTCGGAATCAATATCCATGAACTCACACAGAGAGTTATCAACAGCCTCAGTCAAGATCGTGATGATGCAAGCCATCGCGTCATATTCTTTAGTGCCTTCCAAGGACTTGGTGACAAAATCACCGACCTCGACTTGCAACATTTGATTCTCTGTATCCAGATGCACGAAGATACCAAACGTGTTATTTGGTATCATCACTTTGTGACTTAATTCTAGTGGCGCTTTTTTATCCATTGGCTCATTTCTAAAAAATCTTTTGCGTAAAGAATAGCTATAGGTTCTTTGCGGTCGCCTTTCACAATGGCAACCGGTTTAGTATCTTTTATTAAATTAGATTCGGCTTGCTCTAGGGCGTCGTATAAAGTCACCCTGGCTCTGGCTTTGCATTCCACGGTCCAAGGAAACTTACGTCTAGCAAGTGGGCTAAGACCAATATCCGGTCCGTTCACGCCGCCGGGGGTAGACTGGATGTCGTCGTCTTCAACACCGGGTAGAGTCTGGCGTAACCAATCTCGCACCCACTGCTGAAGACGACGACCCTTAGCCTTCGCTGACGCTACTGATATCTTTCGGTTCTTCTTGGAAGAACGTGTAGTATTCAAAGGCATTTGCTGACTTAGACCTAGCTCGTTTGCGATATTGCAAGTCAGGCCAGCATGTATATTTATAATCACAATAAGAACAGGTGATAGCCAACTTGCGGTTCCCTGTTAGCTTCTTGTAGAAGGTTTCTTCAACGTCTGAGAAGTCACGTTTGAAGTTATCTTTATCAGCAGTTTTGTATCGTTTGATTGTGTCTACAATTTTATCATAATACAGATTTTCATCTGCTGGGTTGGCTGGGCAGATTTTAATATCGCCTGTCTCTTTACTGATGACAATCCAACCGCCGGCCTCAAGATCATGATACTTAGCTCTCTCGGCCCTAGTATAACCAAACAACTGACTGACGTAACCGAAGCTATCAGTTTCTTTTAGTGCTTCATATGATTTGAATTTACTATCGAAAGCATAGCGTGAGGCAGATTTGATATCCCACAGGGTTAGCTGACCCGCCTCGTCTTGAATAATAATATCAAACTCGCCATTCAATTCACCCTCTTCTGTATGCAAGACGGTGCGCTGGTTGATGGCAAAAATGTTTACACCTGCTGCTTTTAAAATAGCAACGGCTAGAACTTCTGTCATATCGCCATACGTCATTTTCACTTTGAACGATGGCGTTTTGGGTAGTGGCTTCCAGTTTAGTTTCTCTGCGTGAAGAATGCAGAATGGCTTGCCAACCTGAGATAGTGACGGGAGTGTTGCTTTTTCCCTAGGTGGTTCGTTAAACCTCTGTAGTTTGTCATGAAAACTTTGCGTTGCCTCCTGTATTACGTTAGGAGGCAACGCTGGCTTGCTATAAAGAAAGTCATCTAACTTGTCTTGAAGCCAATGCACATCATCGTGCATCTCACGGCTCTAAGATGTCGTCAAACGCATCGACCACACCTGTGCTGTTGTCTCGCATCCGAGCTTCGACTTGAGCGTTCTCGTAGTCCTTCAACGCAAGAAAGTCTTGGCGCAGAATATTGTGATCGCTATCAAGTTCGATGATATTATCCAACAATGGTTTATATTTTAGCACAAACCACTTATTCGATCCGCGCGAATCCATGTCGTAATCCAGCTTCATCTCAACGGACGCAGGGTTGATAGATGGTTTGTGTGACATCAAGCCACCAATAACATCGCCAATCTCTTTGAAATTAGATGGACCAAGTCTCATGCGAAAAGGAACGTCCACGATTTCTTTGGGTGTATCTGTACCCGGCGACACAGGGTCTACCATTCGGATCGTTCCATACACATGGCGATACAACTTCACCTTACTTGCGTTTGCGTAAGCGATTGGATCTTCACTACGCAGCTTCTCCTTTTGTTTGTATGGAACCCACCCACATTTATCACCACCAAACCAATCTAAAGCGGTGCTTTTGAAATCATGAAAGTGGGCAGAAATGTTTGTGTATTCCTCTTTCTCTGCGTCGAATACCATTGTCTGCATGGTATCCATATAAACCCTGATATAAACCTCTGTAGCGTAGTACTCTAGGCCATCAGTGTCTTTGAGGCAGATTGAGGGCGCTGGTACAGTAACCAGTTTATCGTCAAACTTAATGTTAGAGTCTCTGTTAATTCTAGCTCGGGCAATGTTAGGCGCTCCGGTAGACGGGACCGAATACATCGCTGCGAAATCTGGTGTGTCTTGTAATGTAGCGAGTTGATTCATTAGAATCTCCAAATTAAAAGAGTGATGTTGTAGCACAGTCTTTTTGAAAAGTCAAGTAAAATCGTACTGCTCCATCCAGTTTTTTCCCCTCGACATTTCGACAGCCAAAGGGATGAAGGTATCAAGACCGAAGCGTCGTTGTGCTTCATCTTGTGCGGCAAGCAAACAGGATGGGCCAATATCTTTTATGATATTTATTTCATCTGGGTGGCAGTCAATCAACACACTGTCATGCACGGTGTTGATTACACGACTTCTCAAGTCTAGTTCTTTTAGTTTGTTGCACAGCAGAATCACACCGAGTGGCACGATCTCTGCCGTCGCAACCGATTGAACAGGGTAGTTCACTATTTGGGTCTTGGCGCTGGCGTTCCCCTGGCTATTTCGGAAGCAATCTGGAAAATCGAACTGTCTTCCGGTGGCGGTAATGATCCGCTTTGTCCTGATCGCTCGCTCTTGTAGCTCTGTGTGCCAGGCGAAGATGCCTTGGTATTTGGCGAAGAACTCTTTGAAGTAAGCCATCTGTGCCGGAGTGCCACTTGTGCCGCCGTAGAGGGGTCGAAAAGTGCTTGCTTTAGCTGGGCCTCGCTCAGTGGGTTCCCCATGATCTGTAAGCACTTTCGCAGTGTAGGCGTGGACATCAAAACCATTCTCTACCTCCTCTTTGATTTTGTGATCTCGGGCCAGCGTACCGGCCACGCGAAACTCTAACTGTGAATAGTCGATCTCAATCAACTCACCGTTTTCAAACCGGCTTACAAAAGCGCGGCGAACAGGGAACAACTTGCCTTTCGGCATGTTTTGTAGATTGGGGTTGCTGCTACTTAGACGACCTGTAGCAGTGATACATTGGTTAAAATTAGCATGTAGTAAACCATCAGACTTGATTCCTTTCTTGATGCCTTCGATGAATGACGCTCTGTAAGTTTCTATTGCAGATAATCGGACGATTGACTCTAAAAACTTTTTAGCGTCTGGGTCTTGCACCTGATTCATGAGGTTGTTCAGAGTAATCTTATCTGTCTTGAAGCCACCAGATGCCGCCAAGGCAACAGACGGTTTGATATTTAAACCCGCCCGCTCTTTCGTATCTTCTAATAGAAAGCCTCGCCCGTCACACATCTGACATTTAGTAGCTTTCTTGAACCGCTCTCCGTTTTTCTTAGTTTTAAAAAAAGTACCCCGGCCATGACAGCCGGGGCATTGGAGAGAACGGGTCTTGTAGGAGCGTCTGAAGCATCTCGACAGAGCATCTTTGAACTCTGCGAGAGACAGCCGTGGGCGACGTTTCGGTTTACCTTTCGCATCTGTCCCGATGTTCATGATATCTTTCCATAGAGCTTTATCAACCAGCTTCATGGAGTATAGAACCTCAGACATTTGCTCAGGAGAGGACAAGTTAACCGGCGTGTCGCCCACTAGCTTATGGGTAGTCGCAGTCAAGAATGTTGAGAGTTCCTCTTGCTCTTGCGCGTAATCGTGATCCACCTGGTCAAGCACATCAAGATCAATCGCCATTCCTGACCGTTCGATATCTGTCAGAACCGAGCAAAATTGGCACATCAAATCTCTCACGGGAATGAGTGATGCACCCTCGGCATTGGTCATTTGCTCCGTCTGTTTCACATAAATCTCAGCAGTTGCCTTGACATCGTGAGACAGATATCTAGTTGCTTCTTCTCTGTGCATATCAGAGAAGTTTTGTCCTGCACTTAGAGCTTCACCGAGGGAGGCTAATTTCTCGGTGACCTCGTAGCGCGAGGACAGTGCGGCCAAGGCTAGGGGACCTCTTACCGCACGATTGAGGACATATTGATTAATCATTGTATCAATCACCTTGCCCTCAAAGTTGAAACCACTTTCACGCAACCAGGCTAAGTCAAACTTGGCGTTGTGTGCAATGATATAATCAGACTGTGACAGTATGTCGCGAAAGGTTGACAGACCTTGTAGATCGTCTGGGTAAATCACGATTGGCTCATCGTCTACATCAAGTCTCATATAGCCAATCGCAGCCAGACTATTATTAGCGTTATAGGGCGTCGGGTCTGAACGATCACCATGAAGATCGACTTCTAAATCAATCACCGTATACCGGGGCATTGGTAATCTCCCTCGCCATCTGGCCTGCCAAGTGAACAATCTTGATTGGGGTTGCCCAGCGATCTGCGAACAGGCCCATGAGCTTTTCAGATTGCTCTCTGTTTTTGTAATGCTGAAAGCCACCGGGGGCCTGTTGATATGGCACGATGGTGTTGTCTTCTATCCGAGGCCAGGTTGCATAGAAAAGATACTCTGCCCGACGCAGAAGGTGGTCGTAAAAAGTTTGTAGAGTTTCGGCAGGGTTGTTAAGCCGACACTCAAGCTCCCAATGCTGCATGTAGTCGCTCGCCAGCATGTCGCCAGTGTCAATGCCTTCGTCGATCTGATGAATAGACACACCTATCGCAGTGCCGTTGTATAAGGCCCATACATTAGGATAGATGCCTCGTCCGTGAGGCAAACTAGCTGGGTGAATATTTATGATATTATGTTTCTTAACATGATGGGGCTTAAATATCGGAGCAAAGCCATTGCTGATAATTAAATCAGCAGTCAAGCCGTTGTCTAGGTCGGACAAAATCTGTCGTTCATTATCCATCATGACAGTGTGACCACGCTGTCTAAGATAAATAGCTATTCTGTCGTTACGCCACTTCGGTCCACATATAATTATATTCATCACACCTCTCCTATAATATATATATTAATATATGTTTATATAATACTATATTAATAATATATATTATATATAGATATAGAACTTCCAGGTCCTTATCAGTCCAGATAACATGCTTTTTCGGCTTTGTCAAGCATTTTTTAGTCATGATACCTAGAAATTTCTGGAACAATTTTCACAATACATCTGCCATGTCTACCACCAACCTTGTTTTTAGACACTGTAAGGTAGCGTAAAAAATTATCCGATCCATTATCAGTTGTTTCTTTGCCAAGGCCAATCACATAATCAGCCTCAGCAGGTTTGCTAATCTTGCTCCCAGACATTTGCGTGAATCGTAAACTTGTTCGACCATCTGCACTCGCATCCGCTTGTGTGACAGCGATAACAGAGCAATTATTTTTCTTGGCAATCTCACGGCCCCGGCGATACACCTCACCAAGTTTCAAATCATCTCTATGAAACTGACCGTTGATATTCAGCTTGTCCATTTGGTCAATGACAACGATGTCTGGTTTGTGTTTTTTCACTAGGGCTTCTAGCTGGCGTATGTCAGTTGTTTCATGAAACAAAACCTTGTCTTTGACCTGTCGCCACTGGTCAGCCGCACAGTGCCGGTTATTCAATATGCGTTGCTCGTTATACCCAGTGTGACTCATGACAGCGCGAAACCTGGTGGCCTCTGCCGGCTCCTCGTTAGCGATATACAAAACCCTGGCACCCTGCGCTGCGAACCCCTCTGGTCCGAAGCACAAGCTGATACCAAACGCAGACTTGCCAGACTCGACAAGCGCGAAGACGATCCCAAAGTTGCCGGGTCCAATACCAGGGATCAGGTTTGTCAACCCTGCTAAGTTAAATCGCCAAGGTAGCTTTGTGTTGTTGTACTCAAGGATTTCATCAAAGTCGGTTGACAAAACATCAAGTTGTTTGTCTGGGATGAACCCACCTTCGTATTTATCAGCAAGCTCTCTGAGCGTGGTCAGGTCAACATCCTTACCGTCGATAAGACTCATGCCTATCTGCGCCACTGTCTGCCCCATATACTCTCTAAAGGATGCCTTCAAGACTTCCTCAGCTACGTCTGCCCCGATCACCGGGTCGATAGTGTGCAACAGCTTGTCATACATGGCCTTCTGTGCAGCCGTTAGCAAAGGGTTGTTAGCATGTAAGAGTGCCTCGACCTCGGCTATGGTCAGATCACGTTTGTATTTTAGGTGAGCTTGTTCGATCACCTGATAAATCTTTTTGCTCTCCTCCTCAAAATAGTTTTCGCCCAGTAGTAAATTGTTTTGCTCCCAAAAATCATAACGTAAAAACAAACCCAGTAACAAATTGCTGGTGTTATCCGTCATGATCTTCAATCTCCTCCAAGAAAGATAGAGTTTCGTGTATCTCTTGCCACGCATCTTCATCATCGCGGCCTCTTAGATGAGCGAACGGATGGTAGTCTAACCGTTCTTGCCTGGCTGCATCTAGTTGTTGTTGCAGCTTTTGATTTAATCGCCTCTTCATTCTACTACCCCCCTGGGATAAACTTTCGGGTCTTCTTTTAAAATCTTCATAGTAGCAGTGGTAAACTGTTTAATTCTTTTGGTCAAGTGCAACGCCTTATTTGTCGCGTCTCTATCAAGAGCGACGGTGACTGACCTATACTGTGATATTATTTCTAGCGCACGATCTGTTAGTTGTGTCCCCAGCAAGGCAATACCTGTACCGTATTGAGAGACCGCCGCGGCTGATGCTGCATCTTCAACCACAATCGCGTGGTGAATGTCAGTCGGTACGATGAATGGTTCTTTACTGGTGCCGTAGCGCAACCACTTGACACCTTTGTGCAAGGCTCTGCCTACTGCATCGACGGGTTTATTGTCTGCCTTGATTATAAAGACGACACGATTAGCAGCCACATCGTAGTACAACTGCACACGGTTTGCTTTCCATGCATCTAACACATTGTTTTTTTCAAGATACCTGACCATGCGGACAGGGAAATCTAACGTGAAAGACGGTGGGATAACAAATTCTGGTGGTGGTTTAGGCTGTTGTTTTCTATGTGCTAAATCAGCACGAGATAGCTTCGTACCAATGCCACCTTTGGCTGGACAGCTTGCTTTGTAACAATTCCAAACCGTGTTATCGCGCTCTTTTGTTATAGTAAATGTATTAACACCGCCGCAGAAGGGACAGTCAAACCGCTTAGTCTCACCGATCTTCAACATCAAATCGTTTATTAGCTCTTCGATCATTCCTGTCCCCCCTACGTTTATTTGGTATGACCCTCGGTTTATATTTCGGGGTCATCAAGTCTTTTGCGAAACGATTCGATTTCTTTTTGGGTTTGTTCTTCACTATCGAAATCTTCCCATGTTCGCAGGTTTATGTGATCTTCGATTATTTCTATATCACTTAAATTAAATTCTAACGGGAGATCAAGCTGGGAAAATTCCTCGTCCCACTCCCAAAGTAAATTGTCGGCAGTACAGTAAATTATATCAGGCGCTTCACTTCCAACTTCATAATCTTTTCCCATGTTATTTCCTTTTAGTGGCGCTCCCTGCAAGACTCGAACTTGCAACCCACAGCTTAGAAGGCTGTTGCTCTATCCATTGAGCTAAGGGAGCGCGGTCTTTGCGTCATCCAGAATTATCTGGAGGACCGGCAGTGTCTACTTTCTGCCTATAGAAATGCTTGTGAAGCATCTCTAACTTTTCATCATAATCAGCTAACAATCCAAGCTGACTATCTAATGTTTCTATGATGTCTGGATGTTCAGCCAGCCCAACATGATTATTGAACAACACACTGATGTTCGCTTTATGCTTTGCAATCTGGCCTTGATAGTATTGCTCCAGCGAATCTAAAATATATCTCTTGGTGTCCATCGTCACTTGTTTCTCCTCACCAAACAAAATGGCCTCCGGCGTTGTCCCCATCAACTCAGCGTAGAGGGTTGCTGTTTGCACACGAACACTGCGCTGACCTGATTCGTGGGTGTAATAAGTTGCCTTTTGTTTTGGCTCTAACATTGCCTCAGCAAATGCTTTGGCAGTTTTAAACCCGGCAGCTTTTCGTGCTTGTTTTAATCTTTCACCGACAGTCATTTGTTGCCACCCACTAGTCTTGCAATCATGTAGACCCTTAGCCACTCATCTTCCCAATCGAACTCAACCTCTTGTTTCTTCCACGAACTCGTTGAATCGCTTGTAGATTTTTGTGTAGGTCGCTTTGTCCCACACATATTTTTTGATTCCTTCTGCGAAGTCATAGTCCTCGCCTTTCTTCAACCCCAATAATCTTTCTTGTCCTACTTCTCCCTCGGCTTCGATTACCTTCGGCAACGCATCAACCGGTAGCCATTGGAGGTACTTAGAACCCGGTAAGAAGAAGTTTAACGCAGCCGGCCCACCGTTGTGACTGAGGTTGTAAGCTGCTAGGTGATACATCGCCACGCGCAGGTCTAAATTAACCGGTCCAGGCCAATAGACCTTGAGATCATGCAGGTCATTCGCGTCATGGATAACAACCTGCTCGGTGTCAGGCATGACCACCGGATGCCAGCCCTCCTTTGTTATTTCTCGCGCAAACCGTAGCCATGATTGAAGGTTGCTGTTGCGCTCTTTTTCGATGGCAGATTGGCGCACGGTGATCGTGACCATATGCTCGGTATCGACACCTTGCTTCTCACACCATAGCTTTGCCAACCTGACGGCCTCTGGACAAGGCTTGAGACAGACCGGTGTGATGCCTTCGTTCTTCTCTTTTACCTGCCCATAAATATCAACCACCTGCGCCAACATAAACGCGCCGTTTGGTTGGTTGATATGATAGGACGGTGGCCAGATCAGACTACCCGGCAAAGCTGCGAGTTCTTTAGCTGCCTCGTTTCTAT
>CEQB01010499.1_pt1 | contig 15278 bp, 20 predicted proteins | sample 530581 | NCBI WGS metagenome assembly CEQB01 (sample SAMEA2620588, study PRJEB7988) | marine metagenome | biome: marine biome (ENVO:00000447); feature: deep chlorophyll maximum layer (ENVO:xxxxxxxx); material: "saline water (ENVO:00002010), including plankton (ENVO:xxxxxxxx)" | depth 75 m
TTCCTCACTAAAATTATCTTTATGACTAATGAAATGAATTTTAGTTGCATCAATACTCTTTTTTTCTTTACTTTTTTCCTGACACAGTTGATATTCATGCACATCAAGAGGTCGTTTAGGAAAGAATAAAAGTTTAGGTAATTCATTGTCCTCGTCAAGACGAATCTCAGTTACGACGTGTTCCAAATCTACTTTATGGGCTTTCATATATTTTGAGTAAGCATCAAACGGCATTTTATTTCCACTTGCTTTACCAAAAATAGATATAGAAGTTATTATTAATTGATATATTTCCCCCTCCATGATGTTATTTGCTAATAAAATTGCCAATTGCTTTTGAAATCTACAGGCTCTAGACATACCCTCGCCCGAGCCTGAGATATTCTTCGAGCAACCTAGACAGGTTTTGTTCTGTTGGTTATTAACTTCGATATCTGGTTTAACACCAGAGGTTGACCAACATTGGTGTTTACCTTCTGAATAATACATTCTGCTTGGAACTTTAGTTTTATTTATAATAACAACATCTATAAATGTACTATCAGAAGAAACTATCTCTCCTGACGGCGGCACTATACAGAACTTATTATTTCTAATTGCAATTCTATTCATATTATTTAGACTTAGACTTTCGCACTACCACAGAATACTTTGAGTCCTCATTCAAACCCTCAGGTATATTTTCTGGGTTTTCCTGCAACCAATTTTTAAGATTACCTTGATGAATACGCCGCTCCAGTAAATCAAAGCATTTGTGTTTATATATGTATTCATGCATAGCTAGCCAATCATATGTTTGATATCGAGTCTTAATAGTACGAATTATTGTGCCATGCCCAGTCTTAATACTGTCCGCTCCTGTAGACTTACATATATCGAGCATCATACCCTCGATTTGAGCCATTTTCGCTTTTAACTCGGATTGTTCTTCTTCCGCGATCTTTTGCATCTCATGCAAAGTATCACGCATTTTAATAAAAACTTTAGTTAGTTTGTCTGCAGTAATAGCCATGTATTTTTCCTCACTTTATTAACTTTGTTTAGTTTAAAAGAATAACTTTAATTATTAACTTTGTCTAGTTCTTTTTTAAAAAGTTCAACCAATTCTTCATGAATATTTTGTTTTTTCATAAGAGCGTTATAAACTCTAGCTTCTTCGTAGCTCCCTTCTAAATTTATTATGGTTAAAGCGTTTTTTTGCCCCTTCCTGTGAGCACGTGCATTTGCCTGTAAATAAGTTTCTAAACTAAGGGGTGGTCCAAACCACACGATTGTATCTGCAGCGGTTAAAGTAACTCCGTGGGCTGCCGCCTGAGGCTGTATTATTAAAACCTTAGGGTTTTCCTTAGTTTGAAAATTAGTAAATATTGAAGTTCTTTGGTGCGGAGATACTGATCCAGATATAATAGAATTACTAATTCCCTCTTTATCGAGGCTCTCAGCGACTATCTCTATAGCGTGTCGAAAAGGTACAAATATTAACACCTTATTAGTAGACTCTTTTACAGCTTCCAACATAACAGTAATTCTATTACCACCATCAAAAGATATAACCTCTCCAGTATCGGAATAAATAGCACCGCATGATAGCTGAAGAATCTTATTCATTAGGGTTGCCGCATTAACCGCCGATATAAATTCATCTGCTGCCAATATTAACTTGTCCTTCTTAATTTTATTTCTGTACATGATTTGTTGTTTAGTTAAAGATATTTTTCTGGTTTGGTATGTAATCTCTGGTAAATCTAAACATTGTTCTTTGGTAAATCTTATCGAAGGTTGAAGCACTGCATGAACAGTCTGAACTGCATCTGGTTTTGGCACCCATTTAAATTGAGAAACTTTTAACATCACCATATCTCTAAAAGATCCCATAAATCTAGGGACTCTATCAGGAACAGTTAATTTTGCTAACCCGTAAGCGTCCACAGGGGAGTGTGCAGCCGGTGTGCCTGTTAATAACCATAACCATGTGTTATCAGTGACTACTTTATTTAAACACTTCCAACGTTTTGTTTGTGCATTTTTATAGGCGTTTGCCTCATCAACTATTATTAAATCAAATTCTTGTTGTATTAATTCATCTTGAACTATTTCAATACCATCATAATTAATAATTACAAAATCAGAATTATTTTGCTCTATAATTTTTTTACGTTTTCTAGCATCACCATAAGCCACACTGCACGACCGGTGCATGGCAAATTTAAATAAGTCTTCCTGCCAGGCGGAGGACATTATAGATAATGGACATATCACAAGAACTTTATTTATAATCCCCATGTTCATCAGATAATCTGCTGCCCAGATACAAGAAGCAGTTTTACCTGTTCCTTGTTCATTAAAACAAAAAGCTCTCTTATTTATAGATAAAAACGAAGAAGTTTCTATTTGATGAACCATGGGTTTGTGAAAGCCCGTCCACTTATAATCCCTTTTTATAGGCGAAGGTATACTTCTTATATTTAAATCACTTAGAGTTATAGCCTCATCAAAATCCCACCGAACTAATACTTCTGATGAATTACCTGTCTTTTTTATTAGTTTACTTCTTATTATATTTTCTAAAACAACCTCTGGTTTTCTTAGTTTTAGTAATAATGATTTGTTGTCGATAATCCTCATGCTTTTCCTTTTGATTCACGTTTACTCCTTTCTGACACCAATTGACGCCTAGAGTTCCTTTTAAATGATCTATTTTTTGCCTTAGATTTAATAGTAATACCATCTTTATTAGAACCGCCTTTTGACAAAGCCTTTTTGTGGGATACATCTTTACCTTCTCTAATATCAGCTTTCCCATTCTTATTTCGATCAGGTTTTTCTTTATCCAATTTACGTCTGGCTCTTTGGCGTTCAGCTCGTCGCTTTGATTCGTTACGATTGCGTTGTTGCTGGTATTCTTTCTTATAGGGTCTTTTTTTATTCACATATGGCATTATTAATATCTCCCGTTGTGTATACAACTTTCAATAGGACAAAAATTTTGACAAGTAAAATTAGGTTTAGCGTTCCACACATTCTCCGCATAGGTTTTTTCTAACCAAGAATAATTAGCTGTCCACTCTCCCATTAGCCCAGCCAGATCAGATCGAGTATAACTTCGTTTAATCAAATCATGGCAAACAATATACAACAATCCAGCACTTATTTTTTCAATATTGGGAAAGTGTGTAAATGTGCAAAGTGCTAATAAATCCAATTGTTTAGTGTCTGCGTATTTAGAGGATTTTCCGGTTTTATAATCTACAATCCTAGCTTTTTCTTGGTCTATAATTATTAAATCTGCTATACCACGCAACCAAACATCATCAGCCATCCAAGTGGTAGGCTCTGCGTATTTAGTTATAGCCATTCTATGTTCACACAATTTATCCCCCTTCCGATCCCTTAAATTTTCTACAATTTTTTTCATGTAAGAAAACTGTGGGGGTATATCTACACCATCTCTTACAAACTCCTCTGCAGCTTTGTGAAGTCTATTACCATACAACAAAGCCTTGTTCATGGGTTCTTTAACATCTTTAGCTACTTTGAGATGGTAGTATTTTTTAGGACATAGCTGAAATAATGAAATACTACTATACGACCAAGGTATATCTGGTTGTTCTTGTTTAGTTTTTACGTGTTCCATTTAATAATATTAACATTCTGCATAAGTTTTACCTACACCGATCTCGCAATCAATTGGGAGTCCTTCTGCCCAACTTGGAACATACTTCATACATTTTTCTACATATACTTTAGCTTCTTCTAAATCTTTATCTCTAACAGAACAAACAACAGCATCATGCACAGTAAGAACGACCTTATATTTTTCACTTACGCGTAATATCTGTTCTGCTACGATACACCGAGCCAACGCCTGTACGATATTCTCCACTATTTTACCACCATATATGTATACACCTTTTTCTCGTTTTGTTCGATCATACGTATAGACATTTCTAAAACCAAAATTAGGTTTAGCAACCTGCTCAAATTTTAAATTATGATATAAAAGTTTTAATTTATTAGGTAAAACAAACCCATTTTTACAAAGCTCTATAATACCCGGGCGACCCAAAGATAACTTATTACCCATTAACATACTATCAAGTGAATCATTAGATTTATACCAAAGACTAGGAATCATAGGATAAGTGGTTCTATAAACTTTTATTATTCTTTCTGCTTCTACTTCGTCTATTTCTATATTTTGCAGTTTTAACATTATCTGAAACTTAACGTGCCCCATGCCGTAACCACAACCTAATATCACAGTCTTACCGAAAAATCTCTCTTCTTTAGTAATATCCTCCGGTTTTTTGTTATATATCTTTGCTGCCATTATTTTATAAACATCTTTACCCTCTGCAAAAGCCTTTATAAGATCAGTTTGCATAGCAAACCAAGCCAAAGTTCTAGCTTCTATCTGAGAAGAATCACAGTTAATAAGTGTGTAACCCTCAGGTGCTACGATTGATTTTTTTATAGCAGATTTATTATCCCTAGATGGTAGATTTTGTAAGTTTATTTTATCTGTGCCGCCCCACCTACCGGTGTGTGCCGCATAGTATCTTAAAGGAACGGGTAAATTACCTCTCTTACCAATACCTATAAATCTCTCAGTGCGAGTTTCTTCAATAGTAGTTTTAACACCTAACCTCGCAGACACTAAATTTTGGACTCTAATGTCTTCATGTTCTAGTAAATCTAAAAATTCTTGGTCACTCTTGGCAAACGCCCATGCTTCTTTTCCAGTTCTAGCAGATATTTTTCGAGGGGGGTTAATACCTAATGCTAAAAGAGCTTTAGCAAATTTATCATTAGACATAATAAGTTCTTTATCAGTAGCAGCTTTGTCCAAAAGACTTTGTTTTTCTAATCTCACATTTTTTAGATGAGTCTGTAATGCGGGTACGTTTACATTTAATACAGGTTCTGAAAACATCTTTATAGTTAAGCTAATAAGTTTAAGTTCCCCCGGGGAAAGTAAAGGTTCTAATTTTTTGTATAACCTATAAGTTAGCCGCACATCATTACAACAATATTCAGCATATCTATCTAATTCATCTTTTCTAAAAGTCACTCGACGTTTACCAACGGCATCTAAAACTTCAGTGCCTTTTCTACCTAACTTATAATGTTCGGATAATGCACCTAAACTTAAACTCACAGATAAAGTATCTTGAGCAGCTCTCGCCATTGATAAAGTATCTACCCACATTTTAGGATAAATATTAAATTTCCAAGCCAGTATAGCGGCATCAAACATTGCGTTATGAGCAATAGCTATATCTATTGGCTCAAACTCATCTAAAAAAGACTTAATCTCGTCAAAAGATCCAGTACACCACTCAGGTTCATTATCATTAATTTGAACAGAAACACCGATAACCTCAAAATTAGAATCTCGGACGTACTCCTCAGTTGTTAATTTAGATAGAGAAAATTTTTTGTCGTAATAGGTTTCAAAATCAATCGTTAGGGTGTTTGACATTTTCTTCTAAAACCTTTTTTAATTTTCTAAGATAGTGTATAGCTTTTTTAACCTCTAGGATTTGATCGTCTTTAGCACCCATTCGTAAAATATATTTTATTGCATTAGCTCTGTAAGCCCCCACCTTTTGCTCTAACGGAAAAGAATCTATAACATCCCATGGGGAAATAGTCATTTGTTTATAATGCTCCCCACCATATTGGACTTTATCAGGGTCTTGTAAAATTGAATTATCTTTCTTGGTCATAACAAATCCTTAGTTTTATAATCTATTTTTTTATCTTCCATTTCACTTACACAATTGGAACAGATCCAACCTTGTGTTGTTCGCATACCGCCGTACCTAACTAATTTAAACGCGTCGCATTTAAAACAATACTTTCTCAAACTATCGTCACTCATGGTAGATTATCTAAGTTGTAGTCTTCTTTAATTTCATGTAAAAATTCTGACCACATAATTATGGGAGTTTGTTCACCCACGTAGGCTCCCTCTATACTAAATTCAATATACTCCAGTGCTTCATCAGAAGTCATACGATCTCTTGCTACTAAGATAGCAACAATTTTTTCACCAGAATAAATAAGCCTATCTTCTCTGTGTCCAGTGCGGTCCCACACACAAGAACGACCAATTATAGCCTTGTCTAAACCATCTAGTTTTATTAGTTTGTCCATTTACCTTTTATATTCGTCTGCATAAAAAAACATACATTTTGCCTCAAGTTCTTCATGGCTTAAATCAAACTCTGCTTTACCTACTGCATAACCATCATCTCTTCCCACCTGATAAGCAAATTGCCAATGTTCTTTTAACTGGCTTGCGTTAATTTCAAAAAATGCAAATATGACCAATGCACCAAATATAAACGATAAAACGTGTGTCATTATTTTTCCTTTTTAATTTTATACAAGGAGAAACTTTATCATATGAAACTTGATACCAGTTCTCGTTGTCTATTTCCTAATCTTCGTCCCACTTTGATAATACTTCAGTTTTAAGCATATCTTTTCTAACAGAATCCCTATAGGGTTTAGACGAGACTCCATTGATTGCAACCTTAACAAACTCCTGTCTTATTGCCCTATTAGCTTTTTTATATCTTTCCTCTTTCCATTTTTTTAAGGCATAATTAATAAACATTTTTTCTATCCTAGAAAGAGCCATTAACTTAAATTCCTTATCGTTAAAAGTTTTAATAATAAAATCTTGTAAGTAACCACTTTCATATACCAAAATTAACTCGTCGCAGATAAACAGTTTTAGGATTTTCTTTCTAATTTTCTCCGAGTGTCTCTTATATTTTAAATAAAAAGTGCGTTCTCTATCTACGTGCATCACATATACCCCTCTAATTTGGTAATATAAAATTAGAACATTTTTGTTAAGTTATATTATATGACTCCCATAAACAAAAAAAAGTTCCCACGATAGGTTAATTTTTAGAAATTAAAAGCTAATATAAAATTAAGTGGATATATTTTAAAGGAAAATACTATGAAAAAAACAGAAGAGTTAGAGGAATTACATGATTTAATAAATCTCATAATTGATGAGATATCTGTAATTAGTCGCAGTCAAGAGCAGATTTTATGGGAGGTACAGAAAGGTTTAGCCGCCAAGGATTTCATCCAAAATAATAGAAAAAAATTAGAGCGTAGGGGCTTTTGTAATGAATTAAAAGAGTTAGGAAAAATTAATAGAAGTATAGCCCAAAAGAAAAGAAGGTATGAAAATAACAAGAGCCTAGCATTACACTAGGCTCTTATTTACTTTGTAACACTGTTACAGAATCAACTTCTTTGGTTAAATCTATTGTATCTAATATAAATTCTAAATATGTTAAATCACCAGAAACTACAACAGCGTAGCCTCCATTTAGCTTTATATCTGTAAGGTTCTTTTGTTGTAGTGCAGTAACTCTACCAGCTGCCTGGGGGGCTTTGCACTCTATACCCACAAACTTACCTTTGTAACAACAAATGATATCAGGGATGCCAGCAGAACCAAAACCTGATGCTACAGGGTAGAACCAATAGCATCCCCTATCTTTAAGTAGTTTAACTACTTTCTGTTTGACTTTTTTTTCTGGGGTCATAAAAATTATCCCCAATCAAAAGGTAGGCTTCATCATTACATACGTTATTAGCAAAATGTTCTGGTTGATGCTCACTCTTTCTCTTGTTACTAGATGCCTTGTAAAGCATACCTATAGCTTCATGAGAAAGACTATGATTATCCGCACCTCTCATGATATCAAGCACTGCCATTTTATCACGAATATCTTTTGGTATGACGTCTAAATTATCAAATCGTTCAAATACATAAGATGTACTCGCTCCAGAGGGGTGTTTATCTCGAATCCTACGCGTTACTGCAAAATTACCACTCGCATTTTTAATCACGTAAACTATATGCTTGGTGTATTTACGTACAAATTCACAACTCATCTTGTAAACGGATATGAGTTGTAGCACTTTCTCTACAGTCTCACTATCCTGATGAGTATCCTTAAGCAACCTGTCAAGAGAAGTAAAGTAATCAACATCAGGGAGAATATTTAAATCTCTTTTATTGTAATAATCTTTCATATCTAAATAAGTGTGATGTTTTAGATGGTGGTCATAATCTTTTTTAACCAAATAAGCATATTCGGCTAAATGCACAGGTGATCGACCAAGACCAAGTAAATTTAAAATCGCACTCCTTACGTGTGTCATAAAATACTCAATGGAGATAGGGGGATTCTCATATTTGTCCCCTCTTTTGTGAATGTCTTTGGCTGCAAATTCATGGATTTGCCTATCCTTAAGATCTTCGTACCCCTCAATATTATTCATATTAGTTTGATAAATAAACTTTTTTGCATCTTGCAAAATGGGTTCGACACCTAATGGATTCATCCTCTGCATCAAGATACTAACACCAGAGTCGTCCGTTCCCTCTATTTTATTAACAAGTTCTTGTTGATAATAATGTTTAAATTTACCATTGTCTTTGATTGACACACCTAATTGTGATTCCAAGCAATCAATTGTTTTGTAATTAGTTTTTGTTGGGTGAAGGTGTTTGTGTATAGATTCACCAATCTCAGAGCCATTAATCTTCTTGTTTCTTGTGTAAATTATGCTTGGGAAGTGACTAGTATTAAACATATACTTTCCCATGTTTTCCAACCTTTTTACATTTGATGTCCTTATTGCGTTTTGTGGACTTTTTTCGTTTACCTTATAACAATAGGTCACTTCCAATTGAAATCTAGCGTGTTCTGGATTAAACCAAAAGTCTAAACCTGATTGCACCATATTAAGAAGACAAGATGCTGCTCGTTTCTCTTTTTTTAAATAGTCTTCAAGTTCTAAGACATTTAGAGATCTGTTTTTGCACAGATCGCCAAATTGATAGGCTGCTGAAACATATCTATTCACTAGTGGCACTGTTACATTTTGCGAATATCCACATTCTTCTTTTTTTCTAGGCTCCATGGCGTTAAGGTAACCCTCGGTTTCCTCACAAAACTTAGTAAAATTTAGCAAATTACTGGGCATACCTTCAGCCCAATATTTTAAATTCCCTTTTGTTTCGTAAGGGTTATCTTTTTCCCAATCTGCTATTTGTGATGACGTAAGATCTAAGACACCTTTAGTTTCACGTGATAGTTGATTTGCTTTAAAAGTATTAGCTTCAACTAGTCCTTCTGTGGAATCACCAAACGTGCATGAATCTTCTATACAATAATGATCGCTAATAGATGCTAGACCTCCAAGCGTATTTACAAAGTACTTATCTGTACTACTACACGCTCCATGATTAGTTGATTCTAAAAATAACCGAGAAAAATTCCAACTTAAATGGTTATTGGCACACCTTCTAAGATCATTATAGTCTTCAATCCCAATATTTTTTAATTTAGAAGCCTGACTGACCCATATTTTAATATCAGCAATCTTAACACCATAGTCAAACACTGCGAAAGAGAGATTTGAATTTACTTGAGTAGGTACATAAGGTCTAATTATACGATCTCCCTTATCGTTTACATACTCCATCTTGTTGAAATATCTTGGATCAAAGAAAGATTTAGTGGGTTCGTACACAATATCGTACTTGCCATACGGGTTTGAACGTAAACCACCCAAATACGCTAAAACAAGTTTATACACTTGCAATGTTTCATAATGATGTATGATCTCACTAAAAGGATGTATGGCTAGACCTGCACTAAAATCCTTCTCTCTAAACATTAGGTAATTAGGATTAGTTACTACACCATTTGTCATGCAATCTTTTCCAAAATTTTGAGATGATGGTTTTGCTTGAACAACAATTCCACGACCAGATGTTTCATGTGATTCGCCTATAAATAAGTTTTCTTTGGCAGAGGTTATATCTGCTTTTTTGCCATTTGCATCCACGATAAAATTACCAAATCCGTAATCTTGTAGTAAATTTTCATTAAATTGATAATTGTAAAAATCATTGAGTTGTTTGAAACCTTTACGGACATTGCTAGTAAACTCCTCAATGGGTATATGTACATAATCTTTATGAGTTGTCATAATTTTTCCTTTATTGTATTTGTAACACTGTTACAGAGAGATTTTCTTAAGTATTTCATCAACTGATGAAGTAACATCTTGCCTAATAAACACATTATCCCTTAGGTCATCAACAGTTAATCCTGATAGAGTAGACTCTAACTCTTTACGTCGCATTTCTAACTCATGATTATTAGTAATATTCATTTTAGAAAGCAACTCGCACATTTCTCTAGCATTTATCAATAGAGAATCACGAAAGACTTTTTTAGTCCCATCATCAGATACTGCTAGTCTATCCTTAAGATGTTTAAGAGTAGTGTGAAGTCTGTCCCAAAGATCCTGCATTGCGGACTCTATCTTTTTTTCGAAATGCGTCGAATAATGATCCTGTAGTTCTTTCTTCATCTCATTAGATATATCTACCCTAAAATCTCCTGATGCAGGTAATGGGTAATAACTAACACTAATGTGAAACTTCTTATCAAGTTCTAGCACACTTGGATACTCGGATCTATCAAACAAAGTACCTTTTTTCATAGCTTGAGCATCAATAAGACTAGGGTAAACAGATTTAAAACTGTTCAGTTTATTCATAAACTTATCTATATACCCATTCATAGTTTCAGCATAGGAGATATACTGCTCCATAGTAACTAACCTTAAACCACTATCCGACCATGGAATAGTATGTTTATAATGAAAGTTCCTTATCTCCCCTTCTAACTTCTTCAAGTCCTCCAGGGGATCAGATTTACTCAGTAGGTATTTACGTGCTTCTACCGAACCATCTTCAGCACCTTTTTGTTGGCAAATCTCACTAGAAACAGACCTATCCAGTTTCTTAAACTTGTAGACACCAATGCTTAGTTCAGACAGCATTGCACTTGTGGTAATACTTGTAATATCAATTTCAGACATTTTTACGCTCCTTTTATTTTAAAAATGTAACAGTGTTACGTTTGTACTTCTTTTCCTCTGCGAACCTCTACAAGTTCTGCTCTTTTGTAAGCATCTTCCGAGAAAAGTAGCTCTCCGCTTATGTCGAAACCACCTTGCTCTTGCAATATCTTACGAGCAGTTTTTTCATCATGTGCCAGTATCTCATAACAATACTCACACTTAACTGAGAAACAATACATATCTTTCTTACGTTGTAGCTCAGCTTGCTTAACTTCACTCATCTTCACTCCTTTTATTTTAAATTAATTACACTACCAAAGTTATGTAAAGAGGATTCAGCTTCTCCACTACTGGTGATAATAAAAATAGTGGGAGTGCCTCTCCATTTCTCAATGTTCTCTACGTATCCATCAGTGAAAACGATTAGAACATTAGGGTTTAACTGCTTTTCGTCCATGTAAGGCAAAATGCAACTTAGGTATGTTCCACCCCCACCCTCAGGCATAGTTGAATTAACCATATCCTTTACATCCTCACCTTCATACGTTTCTTGCTTTACTACCTCAGTATCCCAATACAAAATATCTACTTTTTGGATACCTATACCTCTACAAATATTATCTACTTCAGTGAGACACTCGGTAGAATCTTTCTGTGTCATACTTCCAGATAAATCATTTGCAAATACAACATGAGGAATAGACTTAGAGATATTAGAAGGCATAAATATCTCTTGTGAAATGAATCTACGATTAGGTCTTGCGAAAGTAGAATCCTCTCTGTTAGGACAAAGTGCTGTCATGAAGTCTCTCAACGTATCATAGGGATTAAGTTGTGGAGTAAACAGTTCATCAAAATCTCTGTCTCCACCTGATCCGCAATCTCCTCTGGCTTTTATTAACTTATCGCCATGTCTGTTACGTTCATCAACTTTTTTTATTCGTTCAGCTTCTTCGATACTTGATAACTGCTCAACATCACCCCAACCATGAGTATCCCAACTCCTACCAGTATCTTTAGTAGAGTTCCTAGATTTACACATAGAGCCACCAGACTGAGATTGAGCCTCACCTTCACCTTCACCTTCACCTTCACCTTCACCATTTTGCTTTCTTTTTCTCTTCATAAGAATGTCAAACACTTGTTTGGTGTCCATACCATCAAACTCTTCCGAGAGACAACCACCAAATTTAGGGAACGCACAAACTTCTTCATTAGGATCATATTTAACTATTTGTAAGTTAATGACATAATCCATAGCTTGATTAGTTACCTCAGGGTCTATCATGTTTAGTTCATTCCAGATGAAAAAATGTTTGAAAGCAATATGCCATGCTTCATGTAACAAAATAAAAGCGAGTTCTTTATCATCAAGTAGATTAACAAAGTGTTCATTAATGACGATATTCAAACCATCTGCATATGCAGTTAATGATGAACCACTTTTAATTACCTTATCTACTGTGTCTTTTGTAGCATTACGTTTAGTTTCGGTATCAGTGCTTTCCTCAAATACTTTATTCAAGTTTTCAAGTAATTTTTTCACGTCGTATATCTCACCTCCATCAATAACTTTCACGTTAGTAAGATATCCACCCATTCTCATATATTTTTTATGAGTGCATAGTAGTACGCATACACGTTCTACTCGTTGTTGTGGCGTCAGTTCCATATAGATGTAACTCCTTCTGTTAAGATATTATAATTTGTAACACTGTTACAACCAGCCTCCGTGTTTCAGACTGCTTTTTTGAACAGATAATTGTTTTTACTAGCCCAATCAATAAAATCTGGGTTAGCCATAGCTTTTGAGTTATCACTCACAGATAAAGATTTAGCAAATAAACCTTGCTTCTCTTTACTGAGTCTAGTTAAATACTTGAGCCATGCACTCATAGTCTTAGAAGTAACTTCATTTACTGCTTTACTGGTTGTGATAATTTCTGCCATTGGGTCATCATGAAGTGGTATATTCATAGGATCAGCAATAATCGCTTCCCATGTTGGTAACTTATCATTTAACTCAATAAAAGCATTTAGCTCGAGTGCTGCTGCTTCGCCAATACAACCTATCAAACTAGCAAGAGTTTCAGCGTGACCGACTTTATCTCTGTTGTTCAATATGACACTCGCGTTCATAGCCGAGCGAGGAGAGAAAAATGCTTTTGTAATTCCCTCAGGGGGATTGAATACTCTGGTATTTTTAGACTGACCAGAATCAGTAAACTCTTTCAATACATCAGGAGTTTCATATACGTAAGCAACGATAAGTTCATTTGCTTTGTTCTTTACGGCATAGTCCATAAACTTTTTAGCACTAGGGCATTTGAATTTCATTACAGTCATTCGATTCCTAGTATGTGGTTTTAAGTGATCTCCAAGATTCAACTCTATGTCATTGCCAGTAGCAAACACAATTGAATCTTCTGGTAAGAAGTTATCACCAATTCTATGTTCTAACACTAGTGGCAGCAACATATTCTGCACTGCAACTGTGGCTTTAGTTAGTTCGTCTAAAGCTACTATTATGGGTTTCTTGAGATGAAACTTAAAGTTGATATTTGGGAAATATCTAGTGCAAGAAAGTTCTCTGTCAATCCATGGCATTGCTATGTCACCTAGATCAAGATTGGCACAATCAATCATAGCAATATTATGATCTGGATTTAACTTAGCTAAATCATTCTTAACTGAAGTCTTTCCAACTCCAGGATTTCCCATAAGAAGGTAGGATACACCTTTGTGATCTTTGGTGCTTCTACCATTGTGATGGATACATTTTACTGCACTGTCGTAGTCTACTACATCTAATCGTACTGACATGATAACAATCTCCTATAAAGATACAAATATTTAAAAGTAAATAAAATAAATCGAGAGATACATACTAAGTTTGGAGCGACGTTGTTAGAGAACGTCCAGAGATGCACCCCTCGATTTAAACAAATGTAACACTGTTACAAACTACATTTTCTCCTTTCTCGATACACACAAAAATATGCCTACACTTGTGGGGCATATATATTAGACGGAAATTTGACCATAAAGTTCCCCATAAAGTTCTCACTCTATGCTTGTCTTCTATATGGGGACTTATTACTTCTTATAGGAACATATGGTGATCTTTGAATACTGGATCTATGTTCGATCCTAGCCCTGTCTCTAAATTTAGTTATGTTGTGTAATTTTTTCTTTTGCTTTGCTCGAGCCTTCCTCTTTTGTAAATTCATTTTTTATTACTCCCATATCCTTTTTTTCTACCACCTGCATACTCTGTATTATCAAAAAAACATTCTTCGTCATAACCTCTTTGGTGAAATCCTACCAATTGTAAAACAATTAATTCCTGATCTACACCAATACCTTTATAACCAAGACCATGCGATTCGATAGCAGATGCCAGTTCTTGTTCGCTTGTATAAAAAATTATTTTTGAATCTGGAATACCAAAAGTATCGTATACCGCGTCACCACGAATGTTAGTGTAAGTATCTTTTGGTAAACCGAAGGAAACGTATCCCGTCCGGGATTTCCACTTATCATCATTAGCATAGCGATACCTTATCAAAGCACCAACATTGGTATACTTTCTATGCAAACTATTATGCAACTTGATATCCCAATAACCTTTGACTCTCCTACCTTTACCTTCAAATTCTTTGGTAGAGTTTATAGTTCTAACTGTCATTGGATCACTATTAAAATCAACGATAGATATACTCATTTTAAAAACCTCCAAAATTATGAAAGAAAAAATCTCCTCCGAAGTAACCAATAATGAAAGTACAAACAGTGCAAATAAAAATTAATATATTTATACTAATTTTTGCACTATTCAGTTCGGATTCCAACCGAGAAACTCTTTTTTCTAGTTGGTACTCCAATTCATAAAGATCTGGTAAATCGTTATGTTCGCGGTAATCATTAACTTCTGGAAACAAAGAAGTTGATTTTGTAACAGTGTTACGAGGTATATCTTCATATACATCTCTAAACTCACTCATCTTTTATCTCCTCTCTTATATGACATCCAATTTTTTAACATATCTTTAGCTGTAGCTTTATCAAAACCAAACTCCGCCATCAAGTGTGGCACAGCACCATACATATTCGTTGTGCCAGACTTCCTTAAATCGTCAAGAAACTCAAAGGTTAGTTCTGTAACTGTACTATCACATTTTTGTGCTTCACTCATTTTCATTCTCCTTTTTTCTGCGTTAACTTCACAACTCCTGAAAAAGGATTAGTATTTACATATCCATTCTGGATTCCAAAGTTAAATAACTTAGACATAACAGCTTTACAATTATTAGCAAAAGGGATACCCCTTTCAGCAAGGGAGTTGTAAATTCCCT
>CEQB01013636.1_pt1 | contig 15260 bp, 8 predicted proteins | sample 530581 | NCBI WGS metagenome assembly CEQB01 (sample SAMEA2620588, study PRJEB7988) | marine metagenome | biome: marine biome (ENVO:00000447); feature: deep chlorophyll maximum layer (ENVO:xxxxxxxx); material: "saline water (ENVO:00002010), including plankton (ENVO:xxxxxxxx)" | depth 75 m
TGAACCATCGTTATCTATAGCTCTACTCATCAACTGCTTGATTATATCTAAAACGCCCAACGTACCCCTTATGGGGGGCCTAGAAGAGCTTATAGTAGGCGTAGTATCGCCTATGGCATCTGTATTAATCTTATTGTCTAATAGAGCCATAGAAACTGCTTTACGTATAGCATTACCCGCAGTTAATCCATCAATGTTTTCTTTATCTGTTAAAGATATTTTAGCTTTTTCAGGGTTACCACCTTTTACCATGTAGCCTAATATATCTTGGCTAAATATTTCTACATCATCAAAGTTTGCTTTTATTCTTTTGATATACCCTCTAAACAATGGTTTGTCAAAATCAGTAAAATGTAAAGTAACTTCTTTGTTCCATAAATCTTTATATCCTGCATAACTCTTAGGTAATTTAAATTGTAAAGTAGCAGCAGTTAAACCACCAGTGCTTTGATAAGTGCCATCAATATAATCGACAGACACACCTTCTATTCTAACCTCAGGAGTAATCTCGCTCATACTTTAAGCCTCCAAGAGGGAAACGGTCTGTAAACAACACACCATCATTTTTTATCATAGCTACATCTTTTACAATCAAAGTAAAGGTATATGACATTACTGCTCTAGGTCCACCTAATCCACGGGTTTCGTTGACATTACTTATTATACCCCAGAATCTTACGAATGTACCATCTTTTTGTGGTTCATCCCAATATACAGGAACTGCCTCAGCTTGTATGTTTCTTATTTTATGTAAATGCCCATACAGTGTTGATGCACCCTCAGTAGCAACAGTGCCAGTGTCTTCATCTCCTAAAGCTTTACTACTAAAACCTACTTCTGTTATTTTTAAACCAGTCTTTACTATATGTACTTTACCTTTTCTCGTTATAGCTTTGAAATATTGACCGCTTCGGCCTACACTAATATCACTAGTAATAGCTAAAGAATTTAAATTATAAGCAGAATCATCAATATTTTCAATAATAGCCGAATCACCTTGATTACCATCAAAAACATTCCACAACTCAGGGCATGCATTATCATCAGTGCCCGCTAAAGTAGTACCACTAAGTGTTACTTTTAATAAATATTTAGAATTAGTTCCAAATGAAGTACTAGTGAAGTTAGTTAAATTATATAAATTTTGGAAATAAGAAGGTGATGTAGCGTTATAAGTATCCATACCAGCTGTCACAAGTAAAGCACTATTTAAAGTAGTATTACCGGGAACATCTTGATACACTTTATTAGCTCCATTAACTACATCATATACGTTTATTCTTCTGACAGTACCAGTTACAGTGCCGTTAGGTAAAACTAAATTAGAGTTTGTAGTTGCTGAACCGGGTGAGGTAGCTGTACCTACTTGGAGATAAAGTGTACCATGACTTCCTACACCCGCATTATAACCATTACTTGCACCACTTGCAATCCAAAAAGCAGAACCTGAACCAGTCCCTGTTTTTGTAATAAATATATATTTATAGGCACCTACATCTGAGGCATCTCCTATAGTTTCTACCGCTGTTTTATCTGAAGCTGCGGATAAAGCTACTGAAACAAACCCATCACCATATCCAGTCACACCACCAGCAGTAACGCTAGCTGAACCAGTGACAGTAACATCATCAAAACCAGCAGCAGTACAACTAGTGAGGTTGTTAGCTGTAGTATTGTAAACTCCACCACATAAATTTGTAGCAGATATCGCAGCCCAATCATTAGGCATATCAAAACTAATATAACCAGATTTAGCAAAAGAACTACTTTTATCCACATAAGTAGTAGAGTCTGCTATCTCTCTTGATACTCTCGTTGTATCTTTAAACTTTAAAGGTTTCCAATATGCATTTTGTTTTTTAGTACCAGATTCATCTACACGCAGATACTCTACACCAGCTATTTTAAATCCAGTGACATCTGGGTCAAAACTTTCTGCGTCATATCCTAAGTTTCTTACATAATTAGTTGCATTAAAAAATACTTTGTTAGTTTTACTATCAAATGTTAAAAGTAGATACTCTTTTTCTCCATGATTTGTGTCTACCGGTTGGTCAGCAAGGTCTTTAACAGCTACAGAGTTGATACTAGCTAACTTAAAAACAGTTCCACTACCGTTGTTTTTCATATTACTAGATTGGTCACTGAATGGAGTGTCTGTAGCATTTGCTACACTAGTCCAATTAGGACACGGTTTACAGTACAATACTTCAGGTTGATTGTTTGTAATGAGACTACCTGAATTTGAAGCAGCCATAACTGACGTACGTACATTATAATATTGTGTAAAGAATCTTCCATAATCATCCAAAGCAACTGAATTACTTCTTATTTGGTTGTCAGCATCACTCTGTTTATACCACACATATCCAGAACCTGCACCAAATACTTCTTGGTCAGTTTGTATTGTGTTGACACCGTAAGGATTTACTAAATAAGAGTAGTGTGAAGTCTTAACACTCTCAGTTTGTTGAGTACCTGTACCAAGAATATTAGTACTGAGAGCCCATTGATTTACAGGACTCATCCACATTTTTCCATTGTCGTATCTATAGTTAGACAAAGCTACATTAGAACCAGCTGCCCTACTTTGTCCCATTTCAAAAATAGCAAAACGATTATTATCATCTACACTTTTAACAGGACTACCTGCTGTAACATATGTTATTGGATAGTATTTACCATCAGCTGCTTTAGTTACTAAAAATATTTTTAACCTGTTAAATACTTCATTTGTAGTGTAGTCAGTGCCAGCGTTTGTCATACTAGTTCCTACACCTTTACAACTATCAAAAGATACCTTTAGTATTTTATTATATACGCTATTTTCACCGGGATGTTCAGTATGCCAAAAATCATACACTCCATATTGATTTGCTGCTTGTGTTAAATCTACTGAAAAATTTTTTACTGTTTCTTGAGATATGTCTGCACCTAAAGCTATTTGTGGTTCGGTACCAGTTGCTGCATTATACTTATTGCGTGCTACTACACCCTCTACTGACATTGTAATTTTTTGTACTGTTCCTGTCAACTCAGCTCGTGTCAAAGTAGGAGCTATAGCTAAATAAACTTTTTTACCACCTTCAATCTCTAAAATAGAATTATCTATTCCTGAATCAATACTCATATTTTCTACTCGCATGATAGCTGTAGGTGTAGCATCATCTACTCTTAACCCAGAGACAGTTGTTAATTGTGAATAAGGTGCTACTGCTGTATTAGAAGCATCTTTAGAATAATATCTAGATACAATACCAGCAGAGTTAATTGTTTGTACTACAGGGTTGAAAGTGTTTCCTGTTTTATTATAGGTGTGCGGAACTACAATTGAGCTCACAGGCTCAGTAGTAGTTACCCATTGGTAATTAGCTTCATCTGTTTTGTTACTTGTACCATCATCCCAGTCTACATATACTGCACGGACATCAGGTTGTTTAAAACTTAATTTAGCGTAAACTTCAGTGTTAACTGTAGTAGTAGTTATTGCTGAGGTAGCGCCTGTGTTTGAATACCATCCGAGTGCCATGGTTTATACCGTTGTGGCCCTCCATGAAACAGCGTTAGACATACCCATACCGTGCTTTGAACTACCTCTAAAGTTGTGATAGTCTGCTACAAATAATCTTGCTGTGTGTGATATGTTTGCAGTCCCCTCAATATCTAGTAAATTAACAGAATTATAAACATATCTACTAGGTTGTTCTATGACTTTCATTTCTTTATTATAAATAATAAATTCTTCGACGTAACCTTCCATTGGTAAATGAGAAGCAGAATACTTACCACCTATAAAAAAGTCATTACCAGTGTTTGAAACATAAGTAGAACCAGTACTGCTACCAGCAAGTGCACCATCAACATATAATTTACATTTGATATCATTAGCGGAACCACTATTCATTGTAACAATTATAGAAGTAGGTACTTCACCATCACATGTCACTACCTGACTTCCTGTTATGGCTATATCGGCACCCAATTCTACATTAATTTTATTACTAGTGTCTTTATACAATCTAAAGTTACCAGCAGCAGATGCACCAGCACTAGCTAATTGTGCAGCCACATAACGTTTATTACCCTTATCATCGGTATCAAACGTAGCATGAGCAACAAAAGTAAATTCTGTTAATCCTTCTAAAGCAGTATTTGTACCATTTGGAACAGTTAAGGAACCATTGGTAGTTTTATCTAATTTAGCTGCCCAACCACCTTGCCCATAAATTACAGGTCTGACGGTGCTACCTATGGTGATATTACCAGATGTACCTAAAACTGGATTATGAACTTTATAACCAGTAGGAGCAACACCGGGGTTAGGAAAGCCTTCATTCAGCGGAGCCCACATAGTTGCGTGAGTATATTTATCGTTAACATTATCGTTTGATGTAATTAACATCCTATACCACGTGTCATCAGCATTAGTTTCATTCCATGTAAATATTAAACTGTTTAAATTTTGTGAATCTAAATTGTAAAGATTTGTTTCATCTAGAGAAACAGGACCGTTTACTTCTAAATTACTTATCACAGGAGGTAAATCTTGGAATTGCCAAAATAAAGTTGGTTGAGCAGTTTCACTTGTGCTGTCTGGACTTGTAAAGGTATAACTTGAAGATTGAGGGCTAGTTTCGGTAGGATATAATATTATAGGTATATCTGCACCGGGTTCGATAGAAGCTGCTTTTGAAACGTCTCTTAATGGTAAATGCATATATTGACCTTGTACTACTTGGCCTTGTACTACATACCCTCCTCCCGCATTTTCATCAGTTTCTACACCATATCCAAAGTCTTGATTTGTAATAATAGAAGAAGATTCGTCTCCGGGGTAGATATTCCAAGCTCTTGAATAAAGACCGGCTGCACCTCCTGTGGTTGCAACACTACTCTTCATAGAAAATAACCATTCATTTACTGTAGTTCCTGAGCATGTAGCCACTGTAGGATTTACGGTGTCATCAGAAACTATCATACAAGCACTACTATAAGTTCTGCGTATTGTAGATGCAGGGGTATCAAATGTCATAGTCATCCAAAATTTTTCAGGGCAGAACAATAATCTAGGTAGATTTTCTTCAGTTACTAATGCAGTAAAATCATCATCCGCATAAAACAAATCTTCTTTGAAAGAGATTACATTATTAACAATAGGTGATTCTTGGGCTAACTGTAACCCTGTTTTCTTAAAAGAAGTAGCATTAGTTGCCCCTGCTAAATATATAATATAAGTTTCATCAGGGTCGCTCCAGTTTATCATAGATGAATCATGAACTTTAATTTGGTTAGAGTTTAATTCTGAAAACTTACCTAGTTTGGTACCATGAGTAAATATATCAAACTGAGGTATTCCTATAATACGTGTGCTAGCTGCTATATTTTCACGCTTAACCCAGTCACCATACCTATTAGTAGAACCACCAGCAGCACCATCTAGTCGTAAATTTAAGAATCCTTTTTGTCTAAATCCATCGGTAGGTACATTATTAATACTACCTGTAATTACATTGATAGCATTGGAATTACCTACACTAGTACCGACATTAACAGGGAACTGAGAACCAGATAAATGATGCCCTGTAGTTGTACCACTCGTAAAAACAGCAGGAGCTCCCATTTGGCCTCCTAAAGGAATAGCTACACTATCAGTAACACCATCAGCGACAGTCATAAATGCACCACCAGATATAGATGTACTTCCATAAGCTAAAGATAATTTATCAATTTTTCTAGGTATAAGTGGATTAGTTTTTACTGCATCATAATCTTGAGTATTAAAGTCATTAAATAATATATTTCCAGATGCCTCACTAGTATATATCGCACCGGCGTCAGTTAAAGGTAAATACGCACGCTCATTCAACCCTATACAAACGTTTTGTCCTACGTCATAAGTAGACATATCTGCTTTGTTGACACTAGGTTGTAATGTTCCATGTGTTGTGAATGTTACATCAATTATACCTGTACTACCAGCATAATTAGCAGCATTACCACCTACATCAAACATGGTAAAATTATATTTGTCCTCAATACTAGCAAAGGTATTGCTAAGACTAGTACCAGCAACTTCAATTACATCACCTTTATTAGACCAACCACTTCCTCCAGCTAATCCAGTAGTCTTATTAGCCATGTTTTCAAGAGCACCTAAGTCAAAAGCACCAGAAGTAGACACTAATGTTCCAGTATTACTTGCGTTTGTTACTTGAACCTGTCCTGTTAAAGTTACAGGAGCAGAACCAACCCATCTTTTATTGAAAAATTTAGGAGATTGTGAACTAGAAGTTGCACCAGAAATAGCAACATGCATTGGAGATTTATGCGTTTTAGGAGCAAATGCCATAAGTGCATTTCCATTAGCAGCACTGAATGAGTTTATACCCGGACCATAATTATGTAAGCTAATACTATCTATAAATAGCTCTACTTCTTGACTACTACCACTTGTATTACCTTGTGATACATTATCACCAGTAAAGAAAGGTACACTACCATCAGTATTACCACTATACCATGGATAATTTTGTACCCATACAGTCATATGTTTAGGATATAGATGTGGATTGTCTGCAAAATTCCAAGGATTCTGTAATCCGGTAGGATAAGATGCAGGAGTACTACCACCTACTACCCCTTGCGGGAACCATATATCAAGGAAAGGTTTATATCTGTCACTACTGTCAATGGTTACACCATCTTCGGTTTGCTCCAAATCAAAAATAATTCTCATAGGTATACCCCGGTCACTAATAGAAGCTTCTGTAGGGTTAGCAGAACTACTTGCAGCATATGGTACTTTAGAAGACACATATGCACTGTTATCTTGTTGTATATCAGTGAATATACGCATATCAAACCATGAATCCGCAGGTAGTTTTACAAAACGTAAAGGACCATCTACATCTTCCATACTAATTTGGGCAGGACCGGTACCCGAAACAACGGGACTATTACCCCATATTAATCTATTTAAATTTTTATAATTACCACTTGATTTACCTACCAACTTTGCTATTCCACCAGATGCTAATGTATTACCTACAGTAAATCCATTACTAGACGTAACTTGACTTTGTACATCAGTAACAGGTATCGGAAAAGCATATATATCAGGTACTGAAGTACCTTGGGCTTGCGAAGCTGAACCACCACCAGCTGTAGCATAATCACCTAAATTTACTAAACTGTGGTCAAACCTAGTGAAAACTACACCACCAACTATATTTTCTGTGTCTTCCCCGTTGTGGAATCTTTCAAGACCATAAGTAATAAAATCATCTACAGTATGATGGTCTGCTTTAGGTTTATAATTAGAAAAAGTAACACAAATACTTCTTAAAAAGGAATTTTCGAAATGACTTAAATCATTATTAGCTAATACACCATTACCAAGAGCGGGAATATTTTCGTGACAAAATGAAATAGCTCCTGAAATATCAGTGGAAGTACCACCTGTATTACCTTGCCCATTGATAGCAACGTTTGGCCCTAATTTACTTATATTCATAGCCATTCTTATTTCAGGTATAACAGATTGCATATTACCCACATTATTAACATTTATAGTATTATCATATGTGTCCATACCACAATCGAATGGTGGTGTTGGCATAGGTAAATTAAAAATAGAAGCATAAGTACATGTAGGATTTAGATTATCAGTGCCTCCTACAGTGAATTGTATTTGATTATTATCGGGTGCATGGTCCCACAGATGATAGAATCGTATAGATTGTCCACCATCTAATGATTTTTCTGGACTCAAATCTACCAAAGAAGTTATTAAAGGTGCTTCTGCTGACGCACCATAAGGATTTTGGTTATCTAAATTGTTAGCAACTGTTGAAAATATAGTGTTACTTTGATTTCCTTGCGTATTATTATCCATATCAGCAGTAGATGTGTTCATAACTGCATAGTCTACATAGTTTTTATTAAATAGTTCTTGTTTATTGAAGTCATAATATAGTGGTTTGTATTTCATTAAACCATCAGAATCGTCCCAAAAGGTTAAAGCTCCTCCAAAAGTTTCTAATGCATTACGCCATGCTAGTGAGTTAGTAGATTCGTAAATAATATTATTATCCAATCTCATAGTTTGACCATCTTCACTACTTATCAAGGCATAATAAGATTCAGTACCAAAATCAGCATCTTGATTTACAGCTAATTTTACTTTTCTTAAATATCTAGTCACACGAGCAAAATCATCTTCATTTGTATACATATCGTGGTCTTCTAATAGTTGTTTTAAATTACTTTCTGAAATACGAGGGTAAGCTAAACGAGTTACAGCGTTACCTGCTGAAAGTGTCCTAGTTCCCACGTCAGAAATACCTTCAAAATTCTCAAAAAGATATGGATTACTACCCACAGGAAGACTATTTACCATAGTTAGACGGTCTCCTACTACTGGACTTCCATAAGAATCACCATGTACTCCACTAATATTAGCAAGGAAATACGCTCCGGAAGCTAAACCAGCACTTTCTATATCTGGGTCTATTCTATATCCTCCAAGTTTGGGAAAATCACGATTATTTTTTATCTCAACACTAGTATTTTTCAAAGAAAGAAAACCACCAATCAATTCACCATCACCATAATTAGGTTGGTCAGCTACAGTACCTTGTAAAATATAAGATTGACTCATTACTCCACCCTGTAATGTAAATAAAGTAGGAGCAGTAGGGTTAGCTTTAGCTGTTAAATCTCTAAACTCCATATGTAAAGGTATACCTTTAGTAATTGGTTGACGTTTATAATATGTGTTACGCTTAACTTTTGTGGTCATTAAATAATACCTCCGAAAGAATCAATACCTATACTAACGTTTTTCATAACAGTTCTATCCTTTCCTATTGTATCTTGGGTTTGCATAGTATTTAAGATTTGTCCTGAAGTATCAGGTATAAACAACTCTGGGCCTTGTTCTCCTACGATATATGGAGTTCCTTTCATAGGTAATCCTCCATCTGCCATACCTTGAACATATCCTCCAGATTGTCTATTTTGCATATATTTATTTAACATCATACCACCAAGTATTACAGCACCAAGAGCTCCTCCGCCCATAGCGAACTGAGCCGCAGTAGCACTACGTGCTATACCTGCCATCAATAATTGTGTAACTGGTAATACACTGTTTAATACTTTGAAGTATATAATAAATTTAAGGAACTCTGGGTCTAGTGCATGTAATACTTCTAAGAAAATTTTCATAGGTAATACTAATAATTCTAACATTTCAACGCTGACTAGACCAGCATCAGAAAATTCTTGTACAATATCTATTAATTTTACTAACAAATCTTGTAAAACTAATATACCGTTAACAGCCAAATCTTGTATTTGTTGACCAAACGCCGTTAATGCGTATCCATTTTCAGTTTCAATAACAATTAAGTCTCTTAATGCAGCCACAGTTTCAACTACGGCCTTATGAAAAGCATTCATAAATTCAGTACCTTCAAATGTAGCATCTCTCATAAAGAAAATAGCCTGAACATTATTTTTAAGTATTTGTATTTGTGCAGATATAGACTCGTTCTGTATGCGAACCATTTCATCTAACTGTCCGCCAGCATTTTCAGTATCTTTTACAGCTTGTGTGAATTCGTCAGAAGCCTGAACCAAGTGAATAAATGCCGTAGCACCTCTAACGTTTAAATCTTCAATTAATGTAGTTAATAATTCGGTATTCGACGCTGTCTCAGGACCAACAACAGCAGCGAACTGAGAAGCTATCTCAGTCAATTGCATCATTTCACCTTCAGCGTTTAGAATCTCAACACCCATTTTACGGAAACCTACCTCAGCATCCATAGCACTTTCAGCAAATTCAGCCAATGCTTGTCTAAGACCCCTACCAGCTATACCAGCCTCTAAAGCTCTATTAGTCAATATCTGTAGAGCCCCTAGTAATTGGTCTATAGATTGCCCTGTAGAGGTAAAGAAAGGTAGAGCAAACTTAACTGCGCTTGATAAATCTTGATACTCAATCAAAGATTTCTGAATAGCAAAAGCGAATTTATCAGTAACTTCAGCTGCTTGGCTCATTTCCATACCGAAACCGAACAATGTTTGAGCTGTAAGTTTAGAAATAGTATTATGGTCTCCTTGCACAGCCATAGATAATTTTAATGTTTCTGGTAAAATAGACAATGCTTCGTTTGCGCTAACACCAGCCGATGCAAGTTGGTACAATCCAGTAGCACCATTCTGCATTTCCATACCAAATTTTTGTCCAAATTGAGTTATTGTCTCACCGACGTTAAAAAGTTCGTTGTTAGTTAAGTTAAACACAGAGTTTGCATTGAGTAATTCACGCTCAAACTCAATTAATTCTTGTGTGCTTTGGTTGAGCTTGTAGTAGAACGCCGTTGCGAGGGCTACAGAGTTACGTAAAGCTGCGTTAAATCCTTGTCTAATGTGATTGGCTGCCTGAGCGACTTTGGCCCCAAAACGAGCTGCTGCTGCGGTCATCTCATCAAACTTTTTTCTTGTCTTCTCAGCTTGTGCTATACCTGTTTTTAAATTACGAGTATTTTTTACTTCTTGACCTAGTCTTTTTTCAGCACCTTCTAAGAGGTCAGTGTTCTTTTTGATTTTCTCATCCATCAACTTTAACTCATCTTTTGATGCTTTACCTGTTGCTTGGAGTTGTTCTAGCTCTTTTCTAAGACGTATGTCCTTTTCGCTTAAACGTTTGAATTCATCTTTTGATGCTTGTTCTTGTTCTTTTTGTAATCGTAAAACCTCTTTACGTCCTGAGGCATCCATCTTTGCTAAATTTTGGACCATCCTCGTCATTTTCTGTAAAGGTGTTATTCCTTTTTCAATACCTGCAAATAAATCTTTACCAAGTTGTGTTTTAGCAGTAGCCTGTTGAAGTCCTCCAAAACCTTTTTTGACTTTACCTTCACTATCTGCAAAAGAACCAGCGACATCTCTACCAGATTTTTGTAAGTTTTTTAACCCTCTAGCAACTTCAGCGTTCATTAGGGCATTACTTTGTTTAAGATTATTTTGAAATAGGCCAGCTGTTTTTTGTTGTTCCGATAAAGCAAGTCCTCTACTTTTAGCTGAGGCTTGTTGTCTCATCAAAGCAATCTTTTGAAAGACACCTGCTGCACCTTGAGATAAAGCACCACCTGCTTGTTGCATAGCCTGCGGGCTAGGAACGGCTAAACCGATGGCGACTCTTGCTGCAAATACTTGTCCTGCGAAACCCATTATTACATTAGTCCTTTAAATGTTGGTCTTTTCTGTTTCTCTCCTAGCATATCCTGATATTTTCTACGTGTTTCTAAATACTTAGCGTATTGAGGGCGTATTTCAGGTCTATCCTTTGCCATTTCACTAATATCTTTATCTGAATATCCATCCATTGAGTGAAATTGTTCATATTCTTGATTGGCTGTCAATAAACTAATTAACTCATGACGTGGCGTATTTTTAATTTCTCTCCATTGCATCCCTAAATCCTTCATTAGAGGTATATATAGGAGTACCGCATCAGGCGATTCCAGCATCAGTTCTGAAAATTTGCTTGTGCTAACTCCTCAGCCCCTAATATATTGTTAGATATACTATATCTTAACGTGGTAGGGATAAGTGCCCATTGTTCCTCTGAGATGACAGGTCCATCGGGGTTCTTTTCATTTGCTTTGTGTATCATTTTCATAACTCTTTGTGAACCGAGTTCTTGATACATTCCCATTTTTTCTTCTTCTGGTGTGTTGTCTGCCATTGATGGTAGTTTTGGTTCTTCTTTTTCTGTTAACTCACAGTATTGGAACTCCACTACTCCACCTCTAAAAACAACCTCACCTATTTGCACTTCATCAGTGAGTGCTACTAAGTCATCCATTGACCATATTTTCTTTTCTTCCATTTTTAGTTCTCCTGAAGGGGGTACAAACCCCCCTCAAATTAAATTATCCTATCTACAGGTTAGTACCGATAGCAGTATCGTCTGCATCAGTTGCGAATGTTGGTGTGATATAAGACATAAATTCTAGTGTCTCATCCATTGTTCCATCCGTATTAACAGTAACACTGTGTGATTGAATACAACATCCCGGAATGGTTATAGTTTCATCATTACCTGTGGATGCATCTATTTGTATATATAGTCTGTATCCGTGGTACTTATCTGGTTGTTCTAATCCATCCCATACGGCGTTGGTGCCGTTTTGTGTACCATATCGTGCTTCGTTGAAAAGAACATCGAATTGTTCATTTTCTTTTTTGCGTGTTATAGTAACTGTAGTTTCTTTTTTGATTTCTGCTTTTGTTTGTGAACGCATACCAAAGTAAGCTATGTCTTCATCCATAGCCCCAATACTTACATCGACAGCAGTTATTTGACTAAGTTCTGTAAATGATTGGTTTGGTCCAGCTTTAATTACTAAGTCTCCACTTGGTGAAGTTCCTACATCAACTTGTGATGCTGCGTGTCCTGCTGGAGTTACTCCTATACCTCTGTCACTCTCTGTGGTTATTCCAAATGTTACATCTTTACCTAAGAAAAAAACCATATTATCAGAGCTCCGAAAGTGGTGTCATTGTTTTATCTATCCATCCGGCTGATGGTTGCGCTGCTGTTGGTGTAAATGGCATTGGTGCTACTGAAGAAGTGAATTCTATTGTTTCCTCTGTAACTCCGTCTGCATTTAAAGTCACTGTGTGACCTGTTATAGCTGCGTTTCTAACTGTAAATACTTCCTCAGTTGATACTGAATCGTATTGTTTTAATCTTAAGTGTAATCTGTATCCATAGCAACAGTTGGCTCCCCCGGCAACATCGTCAGTGTCTCCCATCCATGATGAACCGTCTGCAATTTTTACAGCGGTTGAGCTCGTGTATTGTACACCAAATCTTGCTCCCATTCTTTTGTTGTTTGGGGCTCCTACTATAAAGTCTCCTGAATTTGAGGGACCATTAAATAGTACATCGAAAAAGTTATTCGATTTTTTGCGCGTAATGGTGACTACGGTTTCTTTTCTTAGTTCTACCTTCTGCATTATTTGAGGTTTACCTAGAAAAGGTCCAACATCTTCATCACTAACAGATATTGACAGGTCAATTCCTGTCACGTCGTTTATTTGTCCCTTGGCTGCTGTTGCATCCGCTAATGGGGGAATACAGGCACCGCTAGCTGCTGAAGCTGCTGCTTGAAAAGCAACCTCATCACCGCTTACGATAAGCGCCATATCAGTAGTCGAACTTTTGTTGGTGGTCGACTCCGTAGTTACAAATACGTTTACATCTCTTCCTAGGAAATATGTCATATTATTTTTTTCTCCTTTTTTTGTCTAGACTTTCAGTACATACATTTCACTCGTTGTATTTTAATTACTTCAACTTACTATTTAAAGCTTTCTCTATAAAGTAGCTTGTTTACCATCAAACGCATAAACACCTGCTCTTCTTGATGTTAAGAAGGGTGATATAGATAAATTTTGACCTATCAATTCATCGTTCCAATCATACTGACCTCGGTTCCATACACCATATCCCTTGAATGCAGGGTCATTGTCACCATATATAAATTTCTCTGACATACCTCGTCCTAAACCTCGTGACGATTCTTTCCATTTATCAGACAATTGTGCACTTTCTTTCATCAATTTACTAAAAAACATAGCAAAGTCACTAGTGAAACCGGGATTAGAATAAAATTCTTTAATTTGTCTCAGTAGGTCTTCAGCTATCTCAGCTGGTAACAAACCTGTTACACCATCTCCTCGTTTAGAATTTACTCCTACTGCTATATCTATCCCACCTAAAGCAGTTTGAGTTAAGTCAGATGATTGAATGTCACCAATAGATGCTATTCTTGCATCTGTGGATACAGATAAATCAGCAGAAAGTTGATGAATAGCAGCTGCACTGCGCATAAATGATTCATTTTCAATACTGTCATTAAGTAATGCATTTCGTATTATCATGTCTCTCATGTTTCCAGAATCACTTCCTTCTCCACCTACAAACCTAACTGCAATATCTGTAACATTAATTTGTGGCCATCCGTCTTTTGTGTCTCCAGTAATTCTAACCATTCCCATCATACCTTGTTCTAGAGCACCAAGTGTGACTTGATAGTTATAAGCTAAAGAATCTGCGGTTTGAGAACTGTCTACGTGGCTTAATCGTTGGACACGGTCAAGTAACTCACGTGTAAATTTTGAATGAATAGAGTCTCCTTTTATGGCCTCTCTGACGTTAAGATGTCTACTGAAATTTTTATCTAACTTTTTACCTGCTTTTAATATTGTTTTATTGATTTTACTAACTGAAGTTTTAACTTGTTTTTCAAAGGCTTTATCTAAACCACCTGCTTTTTGTACATCCCTTTTACCAAATTGTGAAAATAATTTTACACCCTGAGTTCGAGCTTTAGCTACTGTCATTTCTACACCTACACTGTTTCTAGTCATACTTTTACCAAAAGTATCAGTCATGGCCTTTTCTAATCCTCCACCACCTGCTTCTGAAAAGGAAATATCAAAAGTTTCTCTACTCATCCCTTGTCTTTGTTTTTGAAAGACTGCATCGTTTTGTAATTCACTATTCTCACCTGAAAAAGTATTAGGGTCTAACCTATATTCTAATTCTTGAGCTAACATTAAAGCCTCAATTTCGTTAACATCTGTTTGTCTAAAACCAGCAGCAGTACGAGATTGAATACCACCAGCTAATTTACCATCTAATATTTTAGAAAATAGAAAACCTAATTCTTGAGCTGCTATTGGCGCGCTTCCTAATGAACTAGCTTGCTCTTTAGCAGCAGTCCAATTGTTAGGAGTACCCTTACGAGGGGTTTTTTGATACGCTCCGGTATTCCCTTCATTAATTCTTTTTTGCCACGGTTGTGGTGGTATACTTCCTCCTTCAGACTGCGGTGCCATATTGAAATAACCAAGACCGGGTTGTGGTCCTGTTGGTGGCATCAACCCTAGTTTATATTTTTGGGTCAATGGAAGATATGGTTGTAAACCTATAGTTATAGAACGAAAAACATTTTGGGTTGGAAACTGTCTCCCTGCCAAAGAAAAATTAGACATCTATCACCTATTGTTTTTAAACACAATAACCATGGTTGCCATGGCTGCCCATATTTCTAAATCAGGATTATATCCGATATCTGTGAAACCAGTAAAATGGCGCTCTACAACTTCTGTCGTAGTGCTGTTATAATTAACGTCCATAAGTACATTAGCGCTATTAAGCATGAGATAATTAAGCA
>CEQB01043512.1_pt1 | contig 15184 bp, 12 predicted proteins | sample 530581 | NCBI WGS metagenome assembly CEQB01 (sample SAMEA2620588, study PRJEB7988) | marine metagenome | biome: marine biome (ENVO:00000447); feature: deep chlorophyll maximum layer (ENVO:xxxxxxxx); material: "saline water (ENVO:00002010), including plankton (ENVO:xxxxxxxx)" | depth 75 m
ATATAAAAATGGAGATACGGTTACTTTAGGTTCTGGTGATGGAAAAATTCATGAATTAAATAGCATTGTTAATGGTTCGGGCGCTGATAGAACTAATGATTGGGAAATTGATTTAAATGAAAATGATGAAGGTCTCGATAAAGCACCAGTGTTGATTTACCGTGGGCCAGATTTAACAGGTTCTACAACAGCATTTACAATGAACTATGATAAATACACTATCACTCCAGGTGTTAATCATATTGGATCATATAAGGTTAATGATTCTTTATTTACTTCTCTCAGTAATTCCGGAGCATTAATTGATTATGGTAGTATTCACATGCATAATAATGAATTTTCATTAGGTGATGCTATTGATTTAAGAAATCTTGGTATAAGTGATACGTTAGATCCTAATGGTGAAATATCAGCTGATATTGATTTTATAAATGCTAGAATTGATTGTTTAATTCTTACAAAAGAAGGTACGTTCAAATTAATCGAAGGTCAACCTGCAGAACATCCTACACCACCTCCGCATCCAACATCATCATTAAAAATTGCTAATATATATTTACCGCCATATATTTCAGATATTGAGAATATAGGAATCGAGTATGTTTATCATCGTAGATATACTATGACTGATATTAATAAACTTGAAGATAGAATAAGTAATTTAGAGTACTATACGTCATTAACAGCATTAGAAAATGAAGCTGCAAATACACAAATAATTGATGGTGACGGATTAAGATTTAGAAATGGAATCATGACAGATGCATTTGTCGGTCACAATGTAGCAAATGTGTTTGATTCAGGTTATAGAATTGCAATGGATACACAATTAGGAGAATTGCGGCCGTTATATAGTCAAGAAAACCATAAAATAAAAGCAAGAGACACTGGTGAAGGTAGAGTACCAGGTGATAAATTTGCACCTGCAGGTACAGAAGCTCTAAAAACAGCATTAGCTGAACCAAGTAGTAGATTAAAAGCTTTTGCAAAGAAACCACTATTAACACAACCTTACGCTTCTGTATCTGTAAATGTAAATCCATATGCAATATCGGCGTATATCGGTGAAATAGAACTTTCACCTTCAAGTGATGAATGGAAAGATGTTAGAACACGACCAGATGTTATAGTTGATATAGATGGTAACTATGATACACTCGTACACATGTTAAAACAAGATGAAGCTTACGGAACATTATGGGGTGAAGCAAAAACACACTGGACCGGGGCTTATACTTATCAATATACAACTACTAAAAAGAAAAAGAACGGTATATTTAAGAAAACAAAAACACACTATCATCATCACGAAGCTCAAATTAAGACAGGTTATAAAACAATTGACGGTGTTGAAACTTATGTTAAAACTGGAACAAACCTTGAAGAAATAGGTGATTACATTGTCGATCTTTCTTGGGTTCCAAATGTAAGATCACGAAGAGTTTACTTTGCCGCCGATAATTTAAAACCAAATACTCGTCATATTCCATACTTAGATGATGTTGATATATCTTTATATACAGTTTCTATAGGAACATTAAGTGGTGGAATATATGATCGCGCAACATACAATACTAATAGATATCCGGATAACACTGATACTAAAGCATATGATCCTAGTGACTACGGAGTTGAAGTTGCAAATACTACATCTGTTCCATCACCAGGTGCAATTGTGACAGATAATGCAGGTAGTGCATACGGATACTTTGTAATACCAAACAATGATTCACTTAGATTTAAATGTGGTGAATTAACGTTCATGTTATTAGACTCTGTAACTCCAGATATTAATAATGGTGATTCATACGGTAAAGTTAACTATATGGCGCAAGGTTTAATAGAAACTAGAGAACGTTCATTTGCATCTACTAAAACTGCTGAACTCGCAGTACGAGCAGCTGATACATTATACGAATACGGATGGAAATTAGATACGCGAAACAATAGAGAATATCGTGATCCTTTAGCTCAATCTTTCTTAATAGGTAAGTATGAAACAGGTGTCTTTGTTTCTGACATAGATTTATATTTTGATACTAAAGATACTAGTATACCAGTTAATGTTTATATTGTTACTGTAGAAAACGGAATACCTACACAAACCGTTATACCATATTCTAGAGTAGTTAAAGCATTTTCAGAAGTAAATGCTGATCCAACAGGAAATACTGCAACTAACTTTAAATTTGCGCAGCCTGTATATTTACAACCTTCAGTCGAGTACGCAATTGTTGTTGCATCTAATGCTACTGGTAATGGTGAAGATATACTTGGTGCTGATGGTAATCCAGTTCATGGATCTACAGGATATAAGCTGTGGGTCGCAGAAGTCGGTGGTACAGATATTGTAAATTCTAATCACGTAATTAAAAAGAATCCTTATGCTGGTGTATTCTTTAAATCACAAAATGCTTCTACATGGACCGAAGATCAGAATAAAGACTTTAAATTTACTTTGAATCATTTAGAATTTACTGAAGCAACTACACCTGATGGTGTTAAAACTCAACAAGATTTTACATATGATGTAATACTACCTGCTGATTCAGGTGGAACAACACGAACAGCAAGTACGGGAACTCCACTTTTACATAAAGCAAAACCAGTAACTGGATTTATGATATTAGCCACTGAACTTAATTTGCCTGAAACTTCTATAGAATACAAAGTAGATTTTCAACAAGGTGGTACTTCTGAGTCACACACGGTTAAAGCAAATGAGATAATAGAATTAGATAATGCATTTACTTTAGCAAGTGATGGCGGAGCAATTAGTAATATTACTTTAAGAGCTATATTAACAACTACAAGTAAATTTGTTACACCAATGATTAGTTTAGATAGATTTTCATTAGTTACGTTTGCAAATGACTTTTCATTATTGCAAAAAATACATGATGCGTCAACTACTGATGAAGAATTAGACAAATATGGTGGTTCTAGTTGTACTGCAAGATATATTACAAAACAAATTAAATTAAACAATCGATCAACTAGATTAGATGTATATGCTAAAGTTAAACGTCCTACATCAACCGACATCAGAGCATATGTAAGATTTCACGGAGGTGCAGCACAAAGTCAAAGTCCTGGATCTACAACCTTTAATTATGAAAGATTAAATTCTGCACCAATACCATTTAATGATACTGATGAATTTGCTGAAGTGCATTTTATTAAAGACTTCTATGCAGAAGCTGGGTTAAATTCACCTAACACTGCTGGAATAGGTACTGTTAAAGACTTTGATTCGTTCCAGCTTAAACTTTGTTTAGGAGGTGATCCTTCAGCCGTATCAACAGTCAATACAGCGAAAGTACCAAAAGTTAAACAGCTCCGCGCGATTGCAACAGCATAATGAATAATGAAAGGGCCAAAGTTAAAGAAATCCCAGGTTTTGAGAGAGACCCAACAACGCGTGCTATTATAAATACAGATAGGAACGCCTATGAAAATCATATGCGAACTAAGAATAGAAATAGACAGAAAGATTTAGAAATTGCTAAACTAAAATCTGATATATTAGAATTAAAAGGTTTAGTTAAAACATTGGTGGATAAAATAGATGGCTAAACCAGCTTCCAGACAAGAACTAGCAGACTATTGCCTAAGAGCATTAGGCGCGCCTGTAGTTGAAATCAATATTGATGACAATCAAATAGGTGATCGTATAGACGAAGCTTTTCAATATTATCAAGAGTATCATACCGATGCTACTATTCGTAGATTTAGAAAACATCTTGTTACAGAGGCTGATATAACAAATGAATATATTCCAATACCTGAAACTATGTTACAAGTTTCTAGAGTTCTACCTCTTGATACAAACACAGGCGGAACTGGTATGTTTAATATAGAATATCAGATGATGTTAGGTGATGTATATGATTTAAAAGCACCTGGATCAATGTTGCATTATGCAATGACACAAGAGACACTTGCACTTGTTGACCAGTTATTTGATGGTAAAGATCAGACTGTAAGATTTAATCGGCATATGAATCGTTTATTTATGGAAGTTAAATGGGGAACAGATGTAAAAGCTGGAGAGTATATAATAGTTGAGGGATACGAGACAATTAATCCTGCTGACTTTACAAATGTATATAACGATTATTTTTTAAAGAAATATACAACAGCATTGTTAAAAAAACAATGGGGTACAAATATTAAAAAATTCGAGGGCATGCAGCTACCTGGTGGAGTAACAATTAACGGACAACAAATCTACGAAGAGGCTGTTGAAGAAATAAGACAGATCGAAGAAGAGATGCAGTCTCGTTTTGAAATGCCTCCAATGGACTTTATAGGGTAGTGTTATGGCTAGAAATACATATTTTTCACAAGGGTCTACACTAGAGAGAAATCTTTACGAAGACATGGTAATAGAGGCCATAAAAATTTATGGTCAAGATGTCTACTATATTCCACGCACAATTGTCAGTGAAGATGATATATTTAATGAAGATATAGAATCTAAATTTGACCAATCTTATCTCATAGAAATGTATCTTGAAAACACAGCAGGGTTTGAAGGTGAAGGACCTCTTCTTAGTAAATTTGGTTTAGAACAAAGAGACGAAGCTACACTAATTGTGGCAAAACGAACATGGGAGAAAGCTTTATTTGGTACAGGTCAAGATCGTCCAAATGAAGGTGATTTAATTTATTTTAGTCTTACTAAAACATTGATGCAAATAACATTTGTAGAACACGAACAGCCTTTTTATCAATTACAGAATTTACCAGTTTATAGATTAGAGATTGAGGCATTTGAATATGGTGATGAAGCAATTGATACTGGTATTGAAGAAATTGATAAGATAGAACTAGATTTAGCAACGCGTGTTAGTTATATACTAACAAGTGTTTCAGGAACATATCAAGTAGGAGAAGTTGTATCTGCTGCTGACGGTGCAGCAGGTGAAATAGCAGCTTGGGATAGTAGTACTAACAAATTATCTGTTGTTGGATTATCATCTAACTTCTCTGTGGGAGACGTTTTAACAGGTGGATCTTCAAATGTTACCGGAACAATCGACTCAGTGGACACTATAAATACAGTTGATGACAATGATCCTTATGCAGATAATGATGTATTTGAATCCGCTACGGTGAATAATTATATAGACTTTAGTGAATTGAATCCGTTTGGAGAACCAATGTAATGTTAAGCGGAACTTATTTTTATAACGCAACTGTAAAAAGAATTGTATCAGTATTTGGTACATTATTCAATAATATTAAGATTGCAAGACATGATAGCGGAGTTACTACAAACACAATTCACGTTCCTATATCATATGGTCCAAAACAAAAATTTTTAGCTCGGATAAATGAGGCATCAACATTAGACGGTCAAGGTGTTGCAATTAAATTACCTCGTATGAGTTTTGAAATGACTGATATTAGTTATGATTTATCTAGTAAACTCAATAAGCTTAATAAACTTGCAAGTGGAAGTTCTTTTAAAACAAAAACTACCATATTTCAGAGTGTTCCTTATGTCATTGGAATGCAATTAAATATTATGGCTAAAAATCAAGATGATGCACTACAAATTGTAGAACAAATTTTACCTACATTTTCTCCGGAGTATACTGTTACAATAAAAGGTATTGATGGTCCAAATTCTAAAACTGACGTACCTTTTGTTTTATCTAGTGTAACTTTCGAAGATACATACGAAGGAGATTTTCAAACCCGTAGAGTTATAACGTATACTTTAAACTTTACAATACGAGTTAAATTTGCTCATGGAACGAGTACAGGAAGTATTATAAACCGTGTTGCAGCACAAATTGCAGATATGGATGTAGTTAAAACAGTCAATATTATTGATCAAAGTCCTTCTAGTCAATCACCATCTAACTCACCAAGTTTTTATAGCCAAGTAAGTGTTAGAGCAGATTCTCCTGGAGGACCAATCAGAACATTTACTAGTTTTATAGATCCAGATGATACATATACTTTAACATTTAATGATACACCATCATATGCAGTTGGAGAACAAATTATAGGTTCTACATCACTAAATGCAGCTACAATACGAACAGTTACATTTAGTGCTAATAATTCACCTAAGGTAACTGCAAATGAATTAGAAGGATTATTTACAGTTAATGAAACTGTTACAGGTCAAAATTCACCAACATCTGCAAGTGATTCACCTAAGAGTGTTACATTAGCGAGTATAGTTAAATCATGAGTGATAAATTAGAAAAAATATCAAAGGCATTAGCTGCCAATACTAAAGTGGCAGATGGTAAATTAGTACCTATGGGTGTTGATAATATTAATCTTACTAATGACGCTGAAGAAGATTATAATATAGCACGAGAAAACCTTAAAAAACTTTTAGATAAATCAGACGAAGCTCTTGACCACATGATGCAGGTAGCTGCAGAGGCAGAGCATCCAAGAGCGTTTGAAGTATTAGCAGGTATGTTTAAGACATCTGCAGACATGACAACACAACTAATTGACTTACAAAAGAAAAGACATGAGCTTGATAAATTAAATAATGAACCGACTGAAACATCTAGCGTTACAAACAATAATCTCTTCGTCGGTTCAACAGCTGATTTACAGCGCATGTTGACAAAGAATAACGAAGATGACTGATGGATATAACGGCAACTCTCTTGTAAAACGAGACGGTGTAACACATAACTACACTAAAAAAGAAATACAAGAGTATCAAAAATGTATGGGTAATCCTGCATACTTTGCAAGGACTTATGCAAAAATAATTAATCTTGATAAAGGATTAGTGCCATTTGACTTATATCCGTATCAAGAAAAAATGTTTAACCATTTTGATAATAATCGTTTTAGTGTAATTCTTGCATGTCGACAATCAGGTAAATCTATATCTTCTGTAATTTATCTTTTATGGTATGCAATCTTTCATCCAGAAAAAACTGTTGCTATACTTGCAAACAAAGGTGCAACTGCAAGAGAAATGCTAGCTCGTGTAACTCTTGCATTAGAAAATTTACCACACTTTTTGCAACCTGGTTGTAGAGTATTAAATAAAGGTTCTATAGAGTTTTCTAATAATTCTAAAATTATAGCAGCTGCGACATCAGCGTCTTCTATTCGTGGTCAATCTGTTAACTTACTATTTCTTGATGAGTTTGCTTTCGTTGATAATGCATCTACATTTTATACCGCAACATATCCTGTTATATCTGCAGGTAAAGAAACAAAAGTAATAATAACTTCTACACCTAATGGTATAGGTAACATGTTCTATAAAATATGGGAAGGTGCAGTACAGAAGGCAAATGAATTTACATCTTTTAGAGTTGATTGGTGGGATGTACCAGGTCGAGATGAAAAGTGGAAAAAAATGACAATTGGAAATACATCTGAAATGCAGTTTTCTCAAGAGTTTGGTAATCAATTTATAGGAAGTGCAACAACATTAATAGCTGCAGATACTCTACTTGCATTAAAAGCAAAAGAACCCATAGAAGTAATTAGAGGTCGAGATATAAAAATATATGATAAACCTAGAGAAGCTCACGCATATATGTTATTTGTAGATGTATCAAAGGGTAGAGGGCAAGATTATTCTACTTTTTCTGTAATAGATATAACGGCTAGACCATTTAAACAAGTTGCAACCTTTAGAAATAATATTATATCACCTATACTATTTCCAGATATTATTGTTTGGGCGGCTAAAAAATATAATGAAGCAATAATTGTAGTTGAAAGTAATGACGCAGGTCAAGTCGTATGTAATGGAATTTATTATGATTTAGAATACGAAAATACATTTGTCGAATCTGCTATAAAATCAAGTGGAATTGGTGTAACAATGACCAAAAAAATCAAAAGAATCGGATGTTCAAACTTAAAAGATTTACTTGAGCAAAATGTACTTGAAGTTGTAGATGCTGATTCAATTCAAGAATTAAGTTCTTTTGTACCAAAGGGAGCATCGTATGAAGCAGACAAAGGTTGTCATGACGACATGGTAATGAATTTAGTTTTATTTGCATGGTTTGTATCAACAGATGCATTTGGTAATATTGACGAAATTGATTTAAAAAAGATGTTATATGCTGATAGGCAGGCACAAGAGGATGATTTACTAGACTTTGGATACATATCATCTGCTTCACAAGACAATTTAGATGACTATAGAAAGATGTATCAGGATTTGCAGGACTGGAAGAATCTATAAATAGTATATAGCGCGAATAGCTTATAATGAAAACATATTAATTAACTAACTGAAAGAGGAAACTATTATGGGATTTTTAGTATCTCCAGGTGTCGAAATCAATGAAATTGATTTGACCAACGTGATCCCAGCTGTGTCAACTTCTATAGGAGGTATTGTCGGCTCATTTAGATGGGGCGAAGCCGAAGAATTGACGACAGTAGGGACCGAAAACGAATTGGCAGCTGTGTTTGGAAAACCAGATGCTAGTACGTTTGAAGATTATTATAATGCTGCACAGTTTTTGCAGTATGGTAATAATCTAAAAGTCTATCGTACGGTAGGATCCGCCGCAAGGAATGCAGTCACGTCTTCCGTAGGTGGAGTAGGTTCAGTAACGGTAACAAATGCTGGTAGCGGGTACATAAGTATACCAACTGTAACATTTAGTTTATCAGGTGGAACAACAAACCCAACACTAGCAATAACATTAGAAGTCGAGGATTTTGACTTTACATCGGGTAGTGGTTCAAACTACACTGTTGGTGATATTGTTAAGGTTGACTTAGCAACTACATCAGCAGGCGGAGCTGACACAACACAAACTGAAGCTCAGTTCCGTGTTGACGCTGTAACAGGCGGTACAGTAACTGCGTTATCAATGGTAAACGTAGGAGCCTATACTCGCTTAAGACAGGGTACAGGTGACTCACCAGGTTATAACTCACCGGGTGACGCTGACTTCGGAGGCGCAGCAAGAAACTCGCTTGGTGGCGGTATACAAATAGATAGATTGGCAGACGAAACATTAACTACAGCTAGTAACGTTTCAGTTGCTAATGCTGGTGCAACAGGCCTTGTAATCACAGACATTACAATGCAAGTTGCAAGTATAGCGGTATCTGCTGCTGGTGATCATACTTCTGGTACTATAGCACTACAAGCACCAGGTGCAACGTCTGACAGCCCACAAGCATTATCAGAAACTGCAACTGCAACTGTTAACTTTTCATCAAGCGCAATTATTAAAAATGAAACTGATTTTGATAGTCAAAAAGATGCTTTAGCTTCTGGACTTGGCAGTTTTGTTGCTAGATATGCTGGTGCATTAGGAAACGAAATTGATGTTGTTGTCGTTACAAATCAATCGCACACAGGATCAGCCGGAACAACTAATTATAATGCAGATGCATTATTTGATGGGGCTCCAGGCACAGATGGTTCAAGTGTCGATCAAATTCACATCGCAGTAATTGACCGTACGGGGAATATAACAGGAACAGTAAAATCTGTTCTTGAAAAATACCAGTTTGTATCCGTTACATCTGGAGATAAACAAGACGACGGAACCAGTAACTTTTATATTGATATAATCAATGATAAGTCAAACTGGATCTACGCAAATCCTCAATCAGTAGTTAATTCTACAGCAGGATCACCAACAGAAATTAGTTTATCTGGTGGTGTTGATAGTTATGCTAATAAAGCAACTAAAGCAACTGCATACACAACTGCGTTTAAAGACACTAAAGATACAGTAGATGTTAATCTAATTATCGGTGGTGCTTATACAAGCAGTCAATGTAATACTATTATAGCAGCTGCAGAAAATAGAAAAGATGCTATGGCATTTGTTTCACCAGAATTGGATGATACAGCAAATGTAACTAGTTCAACAACACAAACATCAAATGTTGAAGAATGGGCATCTACAATTAATTCAAGCTCGTACGGATTCTTAGATTCTGGCTCATTGTATATATATGACAAATATAATGATGTTTATCGTTATATATCTGCTGCTGGAACTATGGCTGGTCTTTGTGCGAACACTGATAGTGTAGCTGATGCTTGGTTCTCACCTGCTGGGTTTAACAGAGGTGGATTAAGAGGTGTTACAAAACTAGCATACAATCCAAATCAAACTCAACGCGATACATTATATCGTAAGAGAATTAATCCGATTGTTTCATTCCCTGGACAAGGAATTGTATTGTTCGGTGATAAGACTGCATTAAGTAAGTCTTCAGCATTCAATCGAATTAACGTTAGACGTTTATTCATTACTCTTGAAAAAGCTATAGCTACTGCAGCTAAGTTCCAGTTATTTGAATTCAATGACGAGTTTACTCGTGCACAATTCCGTAACTTAGTAGAGCCTTTCTTAAGAGATGTTAAAGGTCGTAGAGGTCTCACTGACTTCTTAGTAGTTTGTGATGAAACAAACAATACTAGTGAAGTTATTGATGGGAATCGTTTCGTAGCAGATATCTACGTTAAACCAAATCGTTCTATTAACTTTATTTCACTGAACTTTATCGCAACACGTAGTGGTGTTGAGTTCTCCGAAATTGTTGGAACAGGAAACTAAGGAAGAGGTAAAAAATGGCAATTCTAGGAGTAGATGACTTCAAGTCAAAACTTGGTGGAGGAGGAGCAAGGCCTAATTTATTTAAGGCTACTATTAACTTCCCTTCATATGCTGGTGGTGATGTAGAGTTTACATCATTCATGGTTAAAGGTGCTGGTCTTCCTGCAAGTACAGTTAATGTAATTGAGATTCCATTTCGGGGACGACAATTAAAGATTGCAGGCGATCGTACATTCGAATCGTGGACAATTACTGTTCTTAATGACGTTGATATGAAAGTAAGAAATTCATTTGAAACATGGATGAATGGTATCAACGAGCACGCAAATAATACTGGTTTGAGTAATCCTGTGGATTACCAAGCAGACTTAATTGTAGAGCAGTTAGACAAAGACGGTAATGTAACTAAAAAGTATGATCTTCGCGGTGCGTTTCCAGTAAACATTTCTCAGATTGATTTGAGTTATGATTCTGGTGACACTATCGAAGAGTTCACAGTTGAATTACAGTATCAGTACTGGGAATCTGACACCACAACGTAAAAAATAATTAATTGAAACTCCCCTTGTAAAAGGGGGGAGTTTTCATATAAATAGGTATATTATGGAAATTTTTGGATTTGAAATCAAGAAAAGAGTCGCGGCAAATTCACAAGAGCCCGAAAAAGAAAAAAATATAAAATCATTTGTTCCTCCGTTTGATGACGAAGGAATATCAACAATCGCAGCTGGTGGATATTACGGTCAATATTATGACATTGACGGAACAAATACTGCTAGTGATAAAGAATTAATATTCAAATATCGTACTGCAGCAGAACAACCTGAATGTGATACAGCTATTGATGATATAGTTGATGAGTCTATAGTTTCAGGATTAAATGGCGCATCGGTTAATATAAATTTAGATGACTTAAATTACGAAGATGAAATAAAAGAAAAAATTCGTAATGAATTTAAACATATATTACGTTTATTAAAATTTAATGAAATAGGTGCAGACTTATTTAGACGTTGGTATATTGACGGAAAAATTTACTTTCATGTTGTAGTAGATCAAGACAATCCTAAAGATGGTATACATGAACTAAGATTTATTGATCCAATCAATATGAGGAAAGTTCGAGAAATAAAAACCGAAACAGATAAGTTAACCGGCGTAACAGTTAGTGAGACATCAGAAGAATATTTTGTTTATTCAGAAGAAGATCAATCAACTCGTTCAACAGCTACACAATATGGCGATAGCGCAATGGTAGGTGGAATAAAAATAGCAGAAGAAGCTATTGTTAGTGCTACTAGTGGTATCATGGATTCATCGAGAACTAAAGTATTATCACACTTACACAAGGCTATAAAATTAGTTAACCAATTAAGAATGATGGAAGATGCTTTAGTTATCTATCGTATATCTCGAGCACCAGAACGTCGTATATTTTATATCGATGTTGGTAACTTACCAAAAGGTAAAGCTGAAGAATATGTAAGAAATATGATGTCACAGTATCGTAATAAAATTGTTTATGACGCAAGCACAGGTCAAGTGAATGATGACAGACGGCACAAATCAATGCTTGAAGATTTCTTTTTACCAAGACGAGAAGGAACACGAGGTACAGAAATACAAACACTACCAGGTGGTGAAAACTTAGGTCAGATAGAAGATGTTCTTTTCTTTCAGAAAAAACTTTATAAATCACTTAATGTGCCTTTAAGTCGTTTAGAATCTGAAACTGGATTTAATGTGGGCAGAGCAACTGAAATAACAAGAGAAGAAGTTAAGTTTCAAAAATTTATTGATAGACTTAGACAAAGATTTTCTTATGTATTTTTAGATTCTCTTCGAACTCAACTACTTCTAAAAGGAATTATTGCAGAAGATGATTGGGAAGAAATGAAAGAAGAGATATCAATTGACTACATGAAAGATAACTATTTCTCAGAGTTAAAAGAATTTGAAATACTTAGAGATAGAATGGACATGCTTAATCAATTAGGGGAATCTGTAGGTAAATACTATTCTGAAGAATGGGTACGTAGAAATGTACTTAATCAAACAGATGAAGAAATAGAACTAATTAATCAACAGATAGCTGAAGAAGATCCTGAAGCCGGTGAAAAACAAGTAGATAATACTGATCAAGATCAAGAAGCTGGAAATTTAGAGATTGATGTAACCGACGAAGGTGAATTAGAAAAAGATGTATCAGAAGAAACTAATTTTGAGTTAATAATATAGTTTTTTTAAACTATGATAATCTATAAATATATAATAATAAAGGAATAATATGAGCAAAAATTTATTAAATGCATTATATTCAAATGATGCTAAAAAAGCACAAGAAATTTTTAACGACGTTATGGACGTTAAACAAGGAGAAGCAATCGAAGTGAAAAAAGTATCGGTTGCAGCAGATATTTTTAATCCAAGAGAATTAGGGGAATAACATGTCAGTTTATAGATTTTATTCTACTGAAATAAGTGCCGGAGCAAACGTCGGTGCCGCATCTACAGTAGGTAACGCATCGCTCGTACACGTCCGAAATGCAGGTGGTACCGCTCGTCTTGTTACACTTGCTAACGCAGCAGACGCAACAATTGCAACATTTACTATACCTGCAAACGGCACTTTAGTCATAGCTAAAGAGTCTACAGATCAACTTTTTGCGGCAAACGCAGAAGTTAGGTTTAATGGTGTAATGAATATAAATCCAGGTGCACAAACAACATATATCGGTTAAGGAGTAATATGAAACTTATTACAGAGCATTTTGACAATTTACAATATATAACAGAGGATAAAGATGGCATGACAAACACTTTTATTGAAGGTGTTTTTATGCAAGCCGAAAAGAAAAATAGAAATGGTAGAATTTATCCTAAGCAAACACTTTTTGGAGCCGTTGAAAAATATATCAACGAGCAAGTTAATCAAGGAAGGGCAGTCGGTGAATTAGATCACCCTGAAGGTCCACAAATAAACCTTGATAGAGTTTCACACAAAATCACCGCGTTGAAGTTTGACGGTGATGATGTTGTTGGAAGGGCACAAGTACTTAATACTCCAACAGGAAAGATCGTTGAAGGTCTTATCCAAGGAGGCGTTAAGCTTGGTGTCTCGAGTCGTGGTATGGGAACAGTTGAGAATAAAAACGGGAATGTAATGGTCAATGATGACTATACTCTCGCAACAGTAGATATCGTACAAGACCCATCTGCTCAAGGAGCCTTCGTAAATGGAATTATGGAAGGTGTAGAGTGGATATGGGATAACGGTATACTAAAAGCTCAGCAACTTGAAAAGTATGAGACTGAAATTCGCGAAGCATCAAGTAAAGAACTGACATCAGTTCAAGAAAAGGTGTTTAAGGATTTCCTCTCGAAACTGTAATCAAAAATATAAGGAAGTCAATTATGGCAAAAGAAAATTACGATCCAAACTTGCTAGAAGCAGCTTTGGCCTCTTCTAAAATTTTAGAAGGGACAGATGACGCCGACTCCCAAGATGCAGTCGAAAGGGCAGAAAACCTTACGGATGCAGTCTTTAAAACATTAATGGGTGAAGCGGCACATCAAGAAGCTGAAAAGGAAGATGAGGAAGAAACTGATTCTAAGGATGAAGCAGTTCATTCTGAAGAAGAAGAAAAAGAAGCTGAAGAACCAGAAGTTAAAACTCCTGGACAAACAGAAGCTTATCATGAAGAAGACGAAGAAGAAACTGATTCTGAAGATGAACCAGTTAAAGCAGAAGCTGCTCATGAAGAAGACGAAGACGAAATCGTTGAACCTGAAGACGAAGTATCTGAAGAAGAAGAGGCTGAGTCACCAGAAGTTATAACTCCTGGTCAAGGTAAAGTTGCGGAAGCAGCTCATGAAGACGAAGAAGACGAAGACGAAGAAGTGTCTGAAATGGCGCATGGAGATGAAGAAGACGAGGATGATAAAGAAACTTTATCTGAACCTGGTTATATGGATTCTGATGCTCATGAAGATGAAGAAGAGGAAGAAGAAGTTGCGGAAGCAGCTCATTCTGACGAAGAAGACGAAGAAGAAGTTGCTGAAGAAGCACCAGCAATGTCATCTGAAGAAGATAACGATGATGGTATTGAAGGATCAGCTGATGTAACTGATGGTATTGAGGCATCTGTGTCTAAAATATCAAAAGCTATGACTGCTGCTGCAACTGAAGAAGCAATGGGTAAAATCAATGCTGCATACGGTTCAATGAAAGAAGACGTCGAGGCACTTTGTGCTGCAGACGAATCTTTAACTGAAGAGTTTAAAACTAAAGCTGCAACAATATTTGAAGCTGCGGTTACTTCTAAAGCACGTGAACACGTAGAAAACATTACTGAAGCATACAAAGATTCTGTTGAAGAACAGATCTCTGCACTTCATGAAGATCTTATCGAAAAAATCGACAGCTACATGACATATGTTGCTGAAGAGTGGATCGCTAAGAACGAAATTGCTGTAACAAATTCATTACGTTCTGAGATTGCTGAATCATTTATGGCTAATCTTAAAGATACATTCTCTGAGCATTACATTGAAATGCCTGAAGGTAAAACAGATATGTTTGACGAAGTTAGTCAACAAAACTCTGAATTATCTGAGCAAGTCACTGCACAGAA
>CEQB01000416.1_pt1 | contig 15160 bp, 27 predicted proteins | sample 530581 | NCBI WGS metagenome assembly CEQB01 (sample SAMEA2620588, study PRJEB7988) | marine metagenome | biome: marine biome (ENVO:00000447); feature: deep chlorophyll maximum layer (ENVO:xxxxxxxx); material: "saline water (ENVO:00002010), including plankton (ENVO:xxxxxxxx)" | depth 75 m
ATCCTAATGAGAATAGCAGAAGTAAATTCTAAACTAACTACCCATGAGGCTGTTTGTGAAGAAAGACATAAAATATTAATTACTAGAATAACCAGGATAGAATCCATCATGCTTGGTTCGGCTGGTGCAATTATCCTATTATTATTAGGCATCCTTTTAAAATAAGAAAATAAATGATTGATCCAATTACTTTAAGTGCAGCCGTTAGTACTGCGTCTGCTGCATATTCGGCTGTAAAAAAAATGATAACAGCTGGTAAGGAAATTGAGGATATTTCTGAAACTCTTGGGAGGTGGATGACTAGTGTTTCAGATATAGATAATATAAATAAATCAGCACAAAATGCATCATCTTTGACACGGATGTTAAATGGATCTGTGGAAGAGGTCGCATTAAAAAGTTATGCCGCTAAAAAGAAAATTGAGGCACAACGAGAAGAACTTAAAAATTATTTAATTGGTAATTATGGGTTACAAGCATGGAATGACCTTATTAAAGAGGAAGGTCGCATTAGGCGCAAAAGAGCAGAACTTATTTACCAGGCTGAAGAGAGAAGGCAAGCGATGATTGAATACACAATTATGGGCATTGCAAGTTTTATTGGTCTTGCAGCAGTAGGTTGGATGGTATGGATTATAAGTATGTCTATGGCTGGTAAGTGATAGAAAATTTAATTTATTATATTATTATTGCTATTGTTTTTAGTAGCTTAATGATCTTAGTTGCATACAGTTCTCAAACAATGACAACTTGCCGCCTGGCAAAACAATTAATTGTAAAAGATACATTAGCTTGTATTTATGTTGGTGCTAATAATACAGAATATTTAAACAACATTCCTAAAGAGGTTGGTGTTTGCCCCAGGGAATATCAATGTCCATACAGACCAAACACAAAACCATTTAGTTTAAAAAATGTTATCAAAAGTATTAAAAAACAATTTAAAGATTAATTAATGGCACAAAAAAAATTACAAAAACAATCAGCATTTGCTGATTATGATAAAGATAATGATGGGATTGTAACAGACGAAGAAATTGCCAAAGAAGAAAAAATAATTCGTCTGGAAAATGCTGACAAAATGCAAGACCAACAGCGAATGATTTGTTGGGTTTCAAGTATTTCGTCAATTTGTTTAATTATATTGGTTTTAAGTCCTGTTATTCCAGATGCAAGAGTTGAAATGGTCACAGCATTACTTTCTACTTATATTGTGGCAAATTTAGGAATAGTAGCAAGTTTTATGGCAAGTACAGCTTGGACAAGGGTTAAGGAAAATGGTCATTGACATTAATATGGGTGCTTATTGTTTTCCTGGGCAATGAAAAAATGGAGCCAGTATTTGTTAATTCAATTGAGAACTGTTTGGAATTGCAACAGCGCGTATTAGGGCAAAATTTTAATCAAGTTATAGCATCAGGTACGTCTGTTAGAGCATATTGCATTCCACAAAGGACAGATCAAATTCAAGATTAATGGAAAGGATAATTAAATGTTAGGAACAATTTTAGGGGCAGTAAGTCCTATTGTCGATAAATTTATAGAAGACAAAGATCAAAAAAATAGATTAAAAGCTGAACTAGAACAAAGTTTAATTGGACTAAATTTAGCACAAGCACAATCAAATATTGAGCAAGCAAAACACCCTTCAATTTTTGTTGCCGGCGCACGCCCCGCTACTATGTGGGTCTGTACGTTAGGTTTAATGACTCAATTTTTCATCATGCCAATTGTTGAATGGGCAACTGCAATTTGGGCGCCTGAGATTGATCTTCCAAGTTTAAGGACAGAGGAATTAATGGCGTTAACACTATCACTTTTAGGTCTTGGAGGTTTAAGAAGTTTTGAGAAGTCAAAAGGCGTTGCAAGAGAGAATTTAAAGAATTAAAGACCTCCGGCTTTAAAAAAATCGTTTTTTAAGCGCCCTGAGAGGCATCAAACTGTATAGGGTAGTATCATTCAACCTACCTAATTTTAGGAGCATTAATGGATGTTAGAACAAGATGAAATGAAGAAATTAGTTGAAGAAATCAAAAGAGATGAAGGAACAGAAATTAGAAATGGCCGTCATGTTATGTACATAGATTCAGAGGCTCATGAGACAATTGGAATTGGAAGATTGATCGATCCTGATGTTCCTGGAGCGGGTTTAAGAGACAGTGAAGTTGAGCAAATGTTGCAAAATGATTTAGTCGAAATGATTGAAGAAGTTGAGAAAAATTTTCCCTGGTATTTAGATTTACCTGGCAATGCAAAAAGAGCATTAATAAACCAGGCATTCAATATGGGTCTTCCAAGATTAAAAACTTTTAAAAATATGCTAGCTAGTTTGCAAGAAGGTAAATTTGACGATGCCGCCACCCATGCATTAAACTCGAAATGGAGTCAGCAAGTTGGAGAACGGTCAAATCGAATTGCAGAATTATATCGCCAAAGCGCAAAATAAAATAGCGTTCTGACGGTAAGAATTTAGTCCTCTGACGGTTTAAATTATTTTATTAAAGGAGAAAAATTATGCCAGGATATCATTCCTTGATGGGTAAATACAAAAAAAAGAAAGACAAAAAACCTTCAAAATAGAGTGTGCCACTTTTGTGCCACTTTTTTTGTTACCTTAGAACACCATTCAAAGAGAATCACTTCTCTTGTGATCACAAAAAGCCCCCAAAAGCCCACATATTCCCACACAATGTACCATTTTAATGGACTGTCACGCCAGAGGTCGCGAGTTCAAGTCTCGTCACTCTCGCCACAATTTTCCCAATAAAAACAACGACTTAAGACGGTCTTGAGAAATAACTCAACGACCGTTTTTTTAGTTTGTGCCACTTTTGTGCCAGTTTGTGCCACTTTTATGTTGTATTATTAACAGTAAATGTTAAATTAAAATTAATTATTGTTAATTATAGGGAGATATAACAGTGAAACATTTAAAGGTAATCAAATACAGAGATTACTTCACCATTAACGGATCAAGGATTGGTCTGCAACGGCGTCATGGGCATTATCCTACTAAGGCTATTGCGACTGAAGAGGCTGCTAAATTATTAGCAAAGCATACTCTAGGTCAGCTTGATGAAGTAATAGAATATAAAAACTTAAAGCAATGTGCCAAGGTATTTATTGATTATGAAAATGATCGTTTAGATCTTGGTAAAATTGCAGCAGAAACTTTAGAAGATACAAAAAGGGCTGTTCGGTTTTTAATTGGTGAATTTGAAGATCAACCTTCAAAAGATAGAATAAAAACTTACGAAGGTATTAAAATAGGTGGAACACATTTATCAAAGTTAGATTTGAAAAATTTTAACCGCACTAATAAAGATCAAATTGCCGTTAAGATCGAAAGTCATATCCAGGGAGATGCTAATACAAAATCTACTGCTCATAAAAGAGTGAAGGGAGCAAAACAGTTTTTTAAATTTTGTGTTAGAAAAGGCTGGATAATTATTAACCCATTAGAAGAAGTTAATATTGATGTTCATGAAGAGTATAAAGATAAGGCGCCAATAATTTCAGAATTAAATGTTAAGAAAATTATTAAGGATGGTCTTAAAGGTGAAGATTTTCTTCACCAGGTCGCAGTTATTTTATCTTTATCTACCGGTATAAGGCAGCAAGAGTTACGCGCACTTAAATGGGCTGATATTCATTTTGATGATAGTGGCATACATATTACCAAAGCCGTTAAGCATAAAACTAAAATTATTAATAAAACGAAAACTAAGCGTGGTGTTCGTTTTATAGCTGTTGATGAAGTTGTTCTTAATAAATTAAGAGAATTAAAAATCAGCACAAGATATTCAGCTGATGATGATTTAGTTTTTGCTACATCTAATGGAACAATAAAAGAAAGTAAAACATTACGCGAGTTAGCAAAGCGAATAAGCAAGCGTGCGGGTGTTAAATATATTAAATGGGGTGATCATAGACATTACCAAGCATCATCCCTTTTAAGAGGTTTAGGGGCAGATTGGGCTGAAGTGAGTAGTGTCCTTGGTCATTCCAACCCAACCTTTACTTATAAGCAATACGGTCACACAATTCGTAATACGCTTAAAAGTGCAAAAACTAGCAACATCTCAGCCAAGTCCATAGGTTTGAAATGAGCCAGCATACATACAATACCATAAGACTTAAATTAAATACAGCTAAGTGGTTTACTGATGCCTTTCATAGGCACAGTAAGCCACTAAAGCGGCACAAATTTTCTATAGGTGCAGTTAAAAATACAGAGCCTGGAATTATTTTAGGCATTGTAACAGTTGATATTTGTTCAAGTCATGCATGGAGTCAAAGGTCTGATCACATTGAAATTCGCAGACTTGTTATTAGAGATGATGGCTATGATACTAAAAATGTTGCAAGTTATCTATTAGGCAAGGCTATTACGGCGTGTTTTGCTATGGGTTATAAATCTATAATTACTTATACCCAACCAGGTGAAAGTGGATCTTCATTAATGGCTTTAGGGTTCCAGGCACAAAAATTTAAAGCCAAAAAATATACAGACAAAACTTATGAAGGGTTAATTCAATGGTGTCTTACAGAAGATTTTCAAAAAAACCCTGACTTTGAATTTACTAAAACTAATTTAATTAAATATAATGATTTTGTTGAAGGTTATAAAAATCGTAAATTTTTATAAAAGGCTAATTACTTTTATTCCTGAGTGGTAACCTTTGATTTTAACTTTGCAGTAAGGAAATTGTTTTTTTATTTCTGCTGTAAATTTTTCCTGGTATATTTTTTTTTCTTTATTATTAGCTATAAAAGCATTTATAGATTCACATTCAATAAATAGATGTGTTTTAAGTTTAACTTTATAAATATCATCAGCATCATCTCCCGGACATTTTCCAATAATTGTAAAACGATAAATATTCATTTAAAATAATTTCCCATTTTTTCTGCTCCAAATTTCATAAAATGTATTTGGGCTACAAGGCTCTTCCCAAATACTAACGGCTAAAGATCTATCAGGCTTTCCACCTTTTTGAAGATAATCTTCTCTCCAATCCATGTTTATAAATTTTGAAGGTCGATGTTTAATAAACTGTGCTTTACCCTTTTGACACGCCCAAAGACGTTCTGGACATATTAATGCCATACGTTTAACGCCTATATTAAATGCATGAGAGATGAAACTGCGGATATCTCTAAAGGGCGGATTAGTAATTAAAGTATCAGCAGCTGCTGTTTTAAAATTAAAAAAATTATTACCGGTTACAATATCATGACAAATAACTTTAAAACCATGTTCTCTTAATGCCTGGGCAAATCTACCATCTCCGGTGCATGGTTCCCATACTTCACCTTCCCAGGTTAAATGATCTACTAGAGCAGAAACAATGGAATGAGGGGTTGGATAAAAGTCGTTATCTTTTCTAGTCATTGCCAATATTAAATGATGACACAAATGGTTTTGCTTGGTTTGTGCTTGGTTGATCGGAATAACCTAATTTTTGAAGTTCTGATTTAGATACCCACCAGGTACTTCCATTTTTTATACCAAGTATTTTTTCTTCTTTTAAAAATTTATATACTCTTTTTCTAGTAGTATTGTTCCAATCGCCCCATAATATTTTGGCCACTTCTTCTGGAGAAAATAATATTTTATTCATTATTTGCTCCAAAAGGGAAATTAGCACCGTCTTTAGCCTCCTTATAGGCATTACCACTTTCCTGACTATCATTTTTATCGGCAGTATTATCTGCATTAATTTTTTTACTTTCTGCTATTAATTCATCACGGCGGTCATCGTTTAAAAACAAGCTGCAACTTCCTATAGTTTGATAATTTCCATCCCGCTTAATTTGAAATTGTAAATTAGGTTTTTCATTTGCCAGGGCGTAATACATTTCTAAAGATTTTTGTAAATTAGGATCTTGGATATTAAACCAAAACGATGCGCTTATTTGATCTTCTGCTCCAAAAGTTTCAAGAACTTTTATTCTACTGTTTTTAAATTGTGGTCTCATCCTTTAGCCTCTTTCTCATTTTTTAATTTTTTTTCTTTAGCCTGATAGCTTTTATCTAAATCTTTGTATGCATCTGCCTCTAACTTTTTTAATTCATTTAAACGGATGCTATTTTTTGACGCCCATCTCTGCAATTCTTCAAGTTTTGTAAAAGTCTCTAGCTGCGCTTTAAAGTCAGAAATTGTTAATTTATTTTGTTGTTGCAAATCAGATTGTTGTTGTACTGCATTTTTAACTTCATCAGCAGATGCTATTTTTTGCCCAGCTAAACCATAATTAGCAAGCGCGCGCCCCCATGAACTTGTTTCACAATTTTCTAAACATGATGTTTTATTTATATAATTTGCATTACGAAGTTCTTCAGCATAACCGGTTGCAAGAACATTACCCTCTCGGTCACGAACTTCTGTTTGAAACACAACTCTTTCATCAGTATCAACAATAAGATTAGATATTAAACTAAGGTGCTGGTAATATTTTCTAAAAATATTTACTCTTGAGGCAACATCAATATACCCTTTTAATTTACCATCTTTAATTGTAGGGGCATTTTGTAATTCTTTTTGAATTAAATTATATGTTTCAAAATCTTCATCAATCATTTTGACCCTCTACCTTTCTTGTATTAAAAAATTTTGGATAGTCTGGATTTTTTTCCATCCATAACCTGGCATAGTAGGGAACCAGGTGATCATTTAATTTAAAAGCCTCATTAGTCTTCATATTAAGTTTTGTCTCCCATCGAATACGCTCAAATATCATTTGGCTCCCCATACTTTTTGCACCTTTAATAATTGCCTCTTTTGTAAAATTATCCCAAAGGTCGTAAACTTCAGGATATTTTTCGTGAAACAAACGAAATTTTGCATCGCGCATATTTATAGGTGTATTCATTTGGGCAAACATATTGTTCATTTTAAAATCCTCCAATTTTGTAAAATTTCCATCATAAGTGCTAAATCCTCATCACTGAGTTTTGCCATAAGTTCTAAAATTTTCTTTTTTGTTTTTTCTAAATTTTCCTCTTTTGTATTTTCTTTTTTCTCCATGGTTAAAACCCCCATAATTGCTTTGCCTCTCGTAAAACTTCTGGTTGATAATCCCAAGCCCACATATGATTGAATTGCGGGGTAATAATTCGTAATAATGACTGAACATCCTTTGCTGCTTTAAGTTGGTTCTCGCGAATTAGCAACTGACCGGTCATATAACGAATAACGCCGTTTAGAGCCTCTTCTGTAAGAAGTTCGCAATTTTGGTCAGTAAATATCCTAAAATCATTTTTATTGGCGTATACAATCGCTTGAGGGCGTTTTTTTTCAAACCAATAACCCGCTACTTGGCAAACATGAGAATATAATGGTTTGCTAGGTAAACTTGCAGTTGTTTTGCCGGATTTTGCTTTTGAACTGATAGAAGACCATTTGGTTTTTAATTCTATCGATCCATTAAAATCAGGAATGCCATTATAAGGGAGATTTAGTCCTGGCATTTTAAACATTAAGTTTTCCTCACCCTCAAGTCGATTGATGCGCAGCTGGTTGGCTGCCTCTTTAATGCCATTACTTGCTGATTTATATACATCAACAAATTCGGCAATATTAATTTGATGCTTATCAATATCTTTCCCATTATCCCAATTGCGGGGATGATAGTTCTCAAAAAAATCGGAGCCAAAAGATATTACACTTTGCTCCGATTCGTTTTCCAATAATAATTTATTGCACATTTCCTGGACAGATCTACCCGCCATCATATTAGCGTTATCATCTCTATAAAAATTAATTGTCTCATACGCTAAAGCAGCGGCATCAGACTTATTATTAGATTTTATAATTTCCCAGGCATGATCTTTTTTAGGTCTTATAAAACACTTATCAAAGTAGACCTGACAGATCGGTCGTGATTCGGGATTAGAATGCCAATAATAGTGTTTATTTGCCGCCCAGGTGGGAACAGTTGGTATCGAGGTCATATACATCTTTCTAACAATTTTGAAATTTTAGAGTAATTCCACTTGACGTCTACTGTCAAGTAAAAGATTAATAAAAAATCAATTAGGTATCAAATTGATGTTATTTAACTGTCAATTTTACTGTTAACTTATGAACGCCAGCTAAATTCTAAACCGATAAGATCAGGGCGAAAGGTCACTGATAAAATTGGCATTGCATATTGCAACACTACATCGGTTTGAACTTGCCCACCTTGCACAGAAAAATGAGGAACACAAGTAAAGGATTGTCTTTGTCCATTAATCTCATTTGTTGATGGTGGGTTTGGGTAAATTTTTTTAACGCTTACTATGTTATTGCTGCATTTAATAACACATATCGCCCCATAACACTGCTGCTGGATACGACTATATTCCATATACTTTGTATCAACATAAATGATATGGTCGTTAAAAGAACTATCATCGCAATCTTCATTTACAATGACCTGGACTGAGGGCTTATAAGGAAAAGGGGAAGTCAAATAGCATTGTCTTTCTGAATTATCGAGAACCCGAATTTTAATCATATTGTTAAAACCAAAAACTTTAATTTGTTTATGATCAAATAATATTTGCTCTGGTCTTGTGCCTAAAATATTAGCGTACTCAATAGCGTCTTGCACAGAAAACTTTGATCTTCCGCTAATATGCCTGGACAAAGATTCAGGTGCTATCCCTTTACGTCTTGCTACTTCTTCTTTTGTGTAGCCTGACTGTTGTATGTATTTATCTAAATTACTTTTAAAAGCCATGTCGATCATTATACTTCTCCCTTCCTTTAAATACTAATGACATTTTCTGACAATTATGAAATTAGATAATTAACATTTTGACTATCTACTGTCAATAATGTTACAAATTGTTATGACATTAAATGAATATCGAACACAACATAAGCTGAGTTTTGAGAGGCTTGCCACAATATGTGGTGCAAGACACGCCACTGTAGCAAGGCGTTGGTGTCTACCTACGAATCACAAAGATCGAATGATTCCCAATAAAAAGTTTATGCTTGTGATACAAAACATAACGATGGGCGCGGTTCAGCCTAATGATTTTTACCGCAATGATTGAAGAAGAGTTTCAGCAGCTGGTTGTAAATTGGCTGGACAACGCTTTACCTAATGGATCTCTCTATCATCATTCACCGAATGAGGGTAAACGTCATGTAAGTTTTAAAATGAAATTAAAAAAGCTGGGCATGAAAGCGGGATGGTGTGATTTAGAGATTTATGTTCCAGGCAAACATTTTCACAATAAGACATTTAAGCCAATATTCATTGAATTAAAATCGCCAACCGGCAAAGGAAAGCTATCGCCATTCCAGGAGAGCGTTCAAGAGCAGTTAAAAAATATTGGTTGTCATGTTCTGACAGCTAACAAATTAGATACAATTATATTCTTTTTAAATGAGTTAATAACGCTACGCGATAATGGCAACCGTTCTGGCATTGAAAAGTGGGGAAGGATGGTTGGTGCTTAAATGATAAGTTTTAGTAAACAGATACCTGGTGCTGATCTAAGGGTTATTAGTTTAGGTGCTGGGGTTCAATCGTCTGTTATGGCACTAATGGCTGGTATGGGTAAAATAACACCCATGCCTGATTGTGCAATCTTTGCTGATACAATGGATGAGCCAGATGAAGTTTACACACATTTAGATTGGTTAAAAAAAGTATTACCTTTTAAAATATTTACAGTTTCAAAAAATGGAAAACCTTTAAGCGATGCCCTTGTGGCTTTGTCAAATAAAGATACAAAAAATGGAGTAATGGCTCCATTACACTCAAAAGAGTATAGAATGTCATTAAGGCATTGTACAAGAGCCTATAAAATTGAACCTATCAAAAATAAAATTAGAGATTTATTAAATGTTAAAAAAAGACAAAAGGTTTCAAAAGGCATCATGGTGGAACAATGGATAGGTATTTCAACAGATGAATTACAAAGGGTTAAATTTAGCAACATAAAATATATAGAAAATAGATATCCTTTAATTGAACAAGGGATGAACAGAAATGACTGTAAAATTTTTTTTAATAATTATTTTAAAAACAGATCGTTACCCAGATCGGCTTGTGTGTATTGCCCTTTTAAAAGAAATGATGAGTGGCGTTATTTAAAAGATAATGACAAAAAGGGTTGGGAAAAAGCCATTCAAATTGATGAAAAGTTAAGAATAGATTTTCATGGCAAAGAGCAATTTGTTCATGAATCAAGAGTTCCTTTAAAAGATGCTGACTTATCGACAGCCGAAGATAGAGGGCAATTAAACTTTCTGGATGAATGTGAAGGGATGTGTGGCGTATGAGATGTAAACAATGCAAAGGCAAAACAAAAGTCCTGGACAGTAGGGAAGATGGCATTGAGATTAGGCGCCGCCGGAGATGTTTAAAATGTTCTGCTGTTTTTTTTACCAGGGAAATTTATTCTGACGAATCAGTTCGGCGTGAGAATAAATTACAAAACAGAGATGAAAAGAAAATTGTTAAACCAAAAACTTTCTTGCCAAAATATATAAAAAAACGAACCGAAAATCCCATGGGTTTACAAGATATTTGGAGCGAAGTGACTGACTCCAGTTTTACCTTAAGAGAATTAGGTGTTGACAAAAAATGAATGACAGAATTAAAATTATTTCTACAAACTTAAAGCTAGCTATACAGCAAGCTATACAGAATAAAGAATCCCTACATAGTAAAAATAAAGCTAGCTATACATCTATACAGTATAGAGAGGGATTAACGCGCGCTTTAAAATCGACCAGCGTTCCCTACAAAATGGGCAAGGATCATCGCCGTAACCATCCGGATGATTGGCGTTTATCAAAGGCTCTAAAAAAGGTCAGACCGTTCTTGTCTGTTCACGACTATTCCAACTTTATGAAGGCCTTATCTCAAGCATCGCTTACAGAAAGAGAAAAGATTGTTACAAGTATCGAAAAAATTAAAAGTTAATGAACTTTTAGATTTGTTCTTTGAGGCAGCTGAAACAAATAGAAAGCTACCACCAGCTATTAGAAAGCAAAAGCTATCGACATGGGTCGATTACCCTAGAGATTGGCATAGTTATGGCTGGACACAAGCTGGCACTACAATAACAAAAGCAACACCAGAGCAGATTAGCCGCTATGACCTGGCATTAGATTTAGCAACGCTACTTGATGTTAAAGAAAGAAAGATTGTTTGGGGCATAGCTTATTCTGCTGCTTATCGACAACGCGGAGCGCAATGGACTAAGGTTAGTAAAATGCTCGGTTATAAAGATCCCAGGATAATCAAAAGACAGTTTGATGAGGCGTTATTAAAATTGTATTACTTGCAAAAATAATTTTGCCGAATGTCATGAAATGGCGTACTATTTCTTTAACATTGACTATATATAGGTATAGACAATGTTTTTTCCTCCTCAAATTTAACTTTTATGCAGACTACAGTTTATAGGATTGCTGTAGTCTGTATTTTTTTATGATTATGCCAAATATAAAAGTAACGAAAACATTATTAAAAGACATTTGTGATCGCTTGGCGGTTGGTGATAGTTTGATTAAGATTTGCAAAGATACAGCTATGCCTGATTATCGCTCCGTCATTCGTAAAGTTCAGCAAGATGAAGAGATGTGGGAAATGTATAGAAGAGGGCGGATATTACAAGCAGAATACTATAGTGATCATATCAATGATCTTGCTACATCACCACTTCCCGAAGGGGAAGAAGTCGATAGCAGAATATTAAATGCTGAAGTGCAAAGACGGCGATTAGAAATTGATACGCTTAAATGGACTTTTGCCAGGATACAGCCTTATGGTTTAAGAGATAAGAAAGAAGACGCGAATACAAATAATGGAAGTATAGTTTTAACCTGGGCTAATGGAGAAGTTACAGCTAGTGGGTCATGAATTTTCTAAAACTATTCAGATTAAAGATAAATGGTACACATTTAAAAGCAAAGTAGCTGGCGTAACATTATCAGAAAGTAATCTAAAAAAACTTTATAGTAACAATCAAATTAAACCAATAGCTGTTCATGGAGATCTTCCATCTGCTACAGCATTTGCTAAACAACGATCAATAATGGGAAAGCATAAACATGACAAAAAATAAAGGTGTAGAAAAAATGTACCAAACAAATAAGACAACAGTTAAACAAGCACCAAAGCCTTTGTCTTTCTTTCATTGGCTAGATCATTGGCTAAATGTAAAGAATGGTCTTGGTAGTTGAGAGATTATAAAAAGGAATATAGAGAGTATCACTCTAAGCCTGATCAGATACAGAATAGATCTTCCAGGAACAGTGCTAGACGTAAGCTATCTAAGCTGGGTAGAGTTAAACTTGGAGATGGTAAAGACGTAGACCATAGCGATGGGAACCCTAAGAATAATAAGCTAAGTAATCTTAGTGTGATGGGTAAGAGTAGGAACAGATCGAAGAAGTAGATATATATAAAAGGCTCTGTGTTGCGATTGCTACGCGCGTGAGTCTTTGTTTTTTGAAATGGCTTTATAGTCCGGCGGTCGTTGGCTCTGTAATCCAGGCATAGATTTAAATGCCAGAAGAATGTTACGACCTTGTGCCACTAGTGTGCCACTTTTTGATCACGAATTTCCTATGCAGACCCCCTATACACCCGAAACATGGGCGCCGGATGTAGTAGCGTTAATATAGCCTAAGGAGAGTGTCTTACATCTATGCAGATTGTTATTCCATATTCTCCAAGACCCTTGCAGCAAGAGTTGCATGATTCTTTGGATAATCATAGGTGGGGCGTTATTGTTTGTCATCGAAGGATGGGCAAGACAGTGATGGCAGTTAACCATCTATTACGGGCTGCAATATTGTGTGATAAGCCCAACCCCCGGTATGCTTATTTAGCACCGACATACCGCCAGGCTAAGAGCGTTGCCTGGGATTATATTAAAGTATTTTCGGGGAAGATACCGGATGTAAAGTTTCATGAGACAGAATTGCGCTGTGACCTCCCCAATGGCGCAAGGATTAGTCTTTTAGGAGCAGAAAATCCGGACTCATTGCGAGGCATTTATTTAGATGGATGTTTCATGGATGAGGTTGCTGATATGCCGGAGAGTGTTTTCCCTGAGGTCATACGCCCGGCATTATCAGATCGGAAAGGGTTTTGTTATTTTGTTGGTACACCCAAAGGGCAGAATATGTTTTTTGAATTGTATGAGCAGTCATTGCATAGTGAAGGGTGGTTAACAGCGATACACAAGGCATCAGAAACGGGGATTGTTGATGAAGAAGAATTAGACAGTGCCAGGGAAACGATGACATCCGATCAGTATGCCCAGGAATATGAATGCAGCTGGGTTGCGAATGTTCCCGGTTCGATTTATGGAAAAGAGTTAGAAAAGGCGCAAGAGGATGGCAGAATAAGTAATGTACCTTATGAGCCAAGGGTAAAGGTTGATACCTGGTGGGATTTAGGTGTTGGTGATTCAACAGCTATTATTTTTACGCAATCGGTTGGGCGCGCAATTCATGTGATTGATTGTTATGAATCGCGTGGGCAAGGTTTGCCGCATTATGTCAGTGTTTTACAGAAAAAGAATTATTTGTATGGGGAGCATTTTGCACCGCATGACATTGAAGTTCGTGAATTAGGCACCGGCAAATCTCGAAGAGAGATAGCCTGGGATTTAGGATTAAATTTTCGTGTTGTACCGAAATTACCGTTAGAGGATGGTATTCATGCTGGACAGATTATTATTCCGCGTTGTTGGTTTGATAAAGAAAAATGCAAGGATTTATTGGATGCATTACGTCATTATCACCGAGCATATAATGAAAAAAATAGAGCGTTTCGTACAAGCCCCGTACATGATTGGTCATCGCATTATTCGGATGCCTGGAGATATATGGCAATTGGTATTAAAGAAACAAAAACAGATGGAAGACCGCCGCAACGATTAGCGAATATGGATTATAACCCTTTTAATCAACTTATAGGAGCCTAACATGGGATTTATGCGAAGTCGCAAACCACCTCCCCCGCCGCCGCCACCTCCAGCACGCCCGGTTATTACACCAGCGCAAGTAAAAGAGACAAAACGTACCGAAGATATTAATGCGCAGAAAAAAGGGCAAGCCGCATCAATAGTTACCGGTGGTCAAGGTCTCTTAAGCGAGGCGCCAACAAATGTTCCAACATTATTAGGGCAGAATAAACTTAAATGAGTATAGATAAACAAGCGGTAACGCTTTTAAAACGATTTTCATCTTTGCAGCAACAGCGCTCTAATTGGGAGTCGCATTGGCAAGATATTGCGGACTTTATAGTTCCAAGAAAAGCGGACATTACAAAAAAACGTACTGCTGGTGATAAGCGCACCGAATTAATTTATGATGGCACGGCAATTCATGCCGCAGAATTAATGGCGGCGTCATTACATGGAATGTTGACTAATGCGAGTACGCCCTGGTTCCATTTACGATTTACTAATGATGAATTTGATAGCGATGACCAGGCTAAAGAGTGGCTGCAAAGTGCAACGGATATTATGTACCAGGAAATTCACCGGTCAAATTTTCATGAGGCAATTCATGAATTATATTCTGACCTGGTAACATTTGGTACAGCGGTAATGTTTATAGATGCACAAAAACCTGAGAAGGGTGATGGGTGGTCGAGTTTATTACGATATAGCACCAGGCACATAGCGGAATGTTATTTAGCGGAAGATGACCAGGGGCGGGTTGATACCGTATACCGTGAGTTTAAAATGTCTGCCAGGGCAGCTGCCAAACAATTTGGTGAAGACAAGATAGGCAAAAATATTGCCAAGGTTTTAAAAGAAGACCCACATGAAATGGTTAAATTAGTTCATGTTGTTATGCCGCGTAATGATCGCGATGTTAATAAAGTTGATTCATTAAATATGCCGTATGCCTCTATTTATTTAGATCCGGAAGATAAGATTATATTAAGTGAGGGCGGTTATATGGAAAATGCATATGTATCGCCGAGATACCTTAAAGCCTCCTTCGAGGTGGGTTATGGAAGATCTCCCGCCATGAACAGCTTGAGTGATACGAAAATGTTAAATAAGATGTCTGAAGTGACAATTCGCGCCGCCCAGCTGCATATTCATCCGCCACTAATGGTTCCAGATGATGGGTTCCATTTGCCGGTAAGAACAATTCCTGGGGGATTAAATTTTTAC
>CEQB01050620.1_pt1 | contig 15051 bp, 12 predicted proteins | sample 530581 | NCBI WGS metagenome assembly CEQB01 (sample SAMEA2620588, study PRJEB7988) | marine metagenome | biome: marine biome (ENVO:00000447); feature: deep chlorophyll maximum layer (ENVO:xxxxxxxx); material: "saline water (ENVO:00002010), including plankton (ENVO:xxxxxxxx)" | depth 75 m
TTTAAGTCCTGCTTTTCCAATATTTAATGGATTTGGATTTTCGAAAGTATCTGTTACTGTTCTCGCAACAGGAGCTATAATATTATCCTCTATAGCTCCTGTTAAATTCATTATTCCTCTCGTAAAAGCATTATCAGGAAGTGGATATTCATTTACTGTATCAAAAGGTTCTTTTTCATCAAATCTTAAATTATCTATAGCATTTATAGTTGCTCGAATAGTAGGATCATTAATACCAATTTCTTGTAAACTTTGTGAGTCAGGAACTAAAGAATTAAGTACTTGAATCGGAGTTTGAGGAGGAGACTGCAACTCCTCATAAGGAACTGGATCGTTACTTATTTGACCAGATCTTCTCAATAACGCTTCTGAAATAGTATTAGCCATTAGATAGAAACTCCCTGACAGCAATCACCGTCCGTGATTGATTTACAATTAACGCACTGATAGTGTCCATGGACAAAGATCTTTGATTCACGGCACCCACAACTAGGACAACGATTCCCAAGTTCGTCCATCAAACCGCTTTGAATCTTTTCTGTTTCTGTCTTCAACATAACTACAATGCACCCATCCTGAGTCTGGCACATCCTTCTTATAAAATTCTAATATCAACTGGTCATAATCTAAATTATCTTTTACCCACATTGCAAGTTCAAGATTAGGAACACCAGGTATTTCAAAATCAACAGCTTGACCTTGTATATGCTGTGATTTACTGGAAGATCCAATTTCCGTGTTTAAAGGTAAAGAACGGAAACCACTCGAAGGTGTAAACGGTATACCGTAATGAACCCTAACGGGTTCCAGTATGTTCTCGCATACCCTTTTTAAATTTTCTATTTCTCTTTCGTTAGGTTCGTTTTTAATACCCTTACGAACTGCTGTCTCGGATCTAGTCAGTTCTTTTAAAGAGAAGTGTGTTGAAAGTCTTATCATCTATTTTCCAATCCCATTAATTGTCGAATTAATCTTTCTCTTTCAACAGAAGATGCTGTAATAGGCTTTTGTTGATTAAAAGCAGGTTCTGAAAGAAGTGGAGGAATTTTAAAATTATCTCGTGCTTGTCTTGTTACTTGAACAGGTTGTTGAGCAGTTATTTGTTCTGTAACATTTTGTATTTGTCTACCTACAGTTTTTTCTTGTTCATTCTCATCAACGATGTCAGGAAATAACATTCTTGCGGATGCACCATAAGCAACACCTAAAGCTCTTTCTAAATTTTTAATGGTGTTAACGTCTCCCGTAGGACGAGCAATTAAATTGGTATAAAGTCTGCTTCTTAAAATACTACCCATTGTTTTTAAACCTAATATTGTTCCTAAAACATTAATAGGTTTTATAAACATAGCACCCATTGTTAAACTTCTTGCAAGATTAGCTGTTTCTAAACCTCCAAGATTAGCTAAAGGTCGCATGGAAACTGCTTCAGCTTTTCTAGCAAGAGTTTGCATACTATCTATAAATTCTTTTCCAAACAAAGCTTCCATTTTGTCTCGGCCCATGCCGTCAAGAACTTTCATAATTTTATCGTGTTGTCTTCCGCTCATAACATCTTTTATAAATTCTGGAGAAACTGTTCTTTGAGGTCTTCCAAGAAAACCCGTTCTTACAACTGTAGATGTTTCATCTCCTAAAGAACCTATTGCACGAGATAAAATTTCATCCTTAACAGAATTCATAGTGTCAGAATTAGCTCCTAATATCTTTTTAGCCTGACGTATGGTGTCTGTGTTTCTTGTTACCAAAGAAACTACTTTATCTACTTCGCCAGACCTTACAGCAGTTTCTAAAGATCTAAGAAAAGGAAGACCTTTTATACTTTCAGCTTGTTTGGTCATAGAAGAAATAGCTTCTATCTGTTCTGTTATAGGACGACCTGCAAGAGATCTTAATTCAGCCTCCCCTATGTCATCTCCAAGCAATGAAAGATCAGATAGACTTTTCATTACGGAGTTATAATTACGTCCAAATAAAACAGGAGCGGTGCTTCCAAGTTCCCTAATTTTAGAAACCACTTTTAAAGGATCTGTTCTACCAAAAATATTTGTTGTATCAGATGATTGAATAGCTCTCTCCATCCATCTTCTAGCCAAACTATTACGGACAGATTCCGTGTAATTAGACCCTGCACTTCTTGCCGCAGCTACTTCTTCTGCTAAATCAACTTCTCTAGCAAATTTATCTTGATAGAATTTAGATAAACTATCATTAGGATTTTCTGAAACAATATCTTTTAAATTTTTTACTGTTCCATCTTGAAGTTTTATTTTTGTATTTGGGACAATATCAATAAAAGTTTCAGGAATAACACGAGTTCCTAGACCAGCTTCTGGTCGAGTAGATTCTAGTAGATCAGTTAAGAGTTTTGCTCTATTGGGGACAATTACTTCATCTAAAACAGCCTCTGGATCAACTAACCGACCTCCTCTTCTAGAACTTGAAATTAAAGACTCAGCAAAAAGAGTTTGAAACCTTTCCATTCCTTTTGCATAAAAATCATTTGCTTCTCTAAGAGCTTCAAAACCAGCTTTTTGATCTTTTATCCCTTTAGCTGAAATAAATCTTCCTGAACTATCTCTCGCAGCAGACCCTGAAGGAAGTTTACTTATAGATTCTAAAAAAGAAGCTTCAGCATTAAGCATAATGTCATCAACTGATTTTTTTAATTGAGTTAAAATAGCTCTGTCAGGAGAACCTACAAGAGAAGGATCATATGAAGCTTCTCTTAAAGCTGTTCTAATAGAGTTCATCGTGTCAACAGAAACTTTTCCATCAGTGTCACCCAATCCAGATATAACTCTTCCTAGACTAGAGTCTTTAATAGCTTGTCCTGTAACTACACTTGCATCAGCTAAATCATTTAATTTTTTTTGAAGAGGCTTTACTAATAAAATATTTTTTTCCCCTAGTAAGGAATTAGCCCTTGTATACATTTCATCTGAAGCTTCATCAAAAGCACGTTTTGCAACCTCAACACCTTTTACAACAGACTCCCCTCCTACAAAATCATCTGATCCAAAACGAGATATAAGAGAGTTTATTTCTTTTTCTACAGTATTCTTTAATGTATCATTAGCTCTTTTGGCAACTTCTTGAGGTGTAGAATACATCTTCTCAATATCTGTTTTTAAAGCGTCTAAAAATTCTTCTGAAGTTTTAGAGGCTTGTTTATCTGGAACTCCTGATTCTTTTAAAAAGTTTAAATAAGCTGTTTGCAAATACTTAGCGTTTTTGGTAGCTATCCTAGAATTAGGAAAAACACCTTCATAGAAAGCTTGAGCTCGACCTAGTAGGGGGGCGAGATTAATAGCTCTAAGTGTAGGAGCACCTTGAGCAACTCGTCCTGTAACAGGATCTACTTCTCCTTGTAATACTTCTCTAGCCAACCCTCTAGTAACATTAGCCTCATCAGTTCCAGGACCTTTAAAAAGTCTCCCAAGACTTCTAGCTATAACCCTTCCAGCACCTTCTCCAAGAGAACCAGCTAAAAATTCAAAGCCAAGATTTTTAGCATCTTCTCCTAAAGTTTGATCTCTTACACCTTGAGCGTATTCAATAGCCTCATCAGCAACGTATCCTAAAGAACTAGCCCCGCCTACAAGGAGCATAGCAGCGGGTATACCTACTCCTGTAGCACCTATGGCCGCCGCAGTTCCAAAAAGAATAGGAGTCCCAGCTTCTCCTATAAAATCTATTACATCCTCTCCTGTAATGCCTTCTTCATCAATAGCTAACTTAGTTGTTCCTTCTTTACCCTTTAAGTTATATTGTTGTTTTACATCTTCAGAAATTTTATTTAAGTCTAGAATAAACTTGCCTTGATCATCTTGCAGTATTCCTTCTTTAGGAACACCCATTCTAATAAGGTTTAATCTTTTTTCTCTGGGATTATCGCCTCTAGCAAAATTTAATCTAAATAAGTTATCAGTCACACCTGTTTCGTAATCAATATTCTCAACAGGTTGTTCAATAGGAGCTTGCTCTGGTTCAGGTACAGGTTCTTGTTCTGGAAAAGATGAGGCGATAGCACTCATCTCTTCTTCGGTTGGTTGATCTCCGGCTATTCGAACACTTATGAGTTCACCGCTAGGAGTTCTAACAGTAATCATTCCCATTAAACATTTCCTGTTCTTCGAATATCATAGATGATATTTCCTTGAGGATCTTTTTCTTCTGTTTTGAAAAGAGTAAATGGACTTAATTCAGCAGATCTTTGACGAGCTTGTCCAATTTTTCTTTCTCGAACGTTTTTTGATGGATCAACAAGACCAGTTTCGTTAAATGTTCCACCATAATCTTTAACAGCTTCTGCAAAAGTGTTATCAAGGTTTTCTCTGTTTCTTCTTAAAACACCTCGTATTTCATTGACTCTTTGTAATAGTAGATCTTTACTAATTGACGATGCTCCAATCCACTTGAATCCACCTTCTTTAGTATCTTCAGCCATTCCAAGAGCTGATGCAATTAATCTACGATCACCATCTGAAATAGTTTTACCCGACTCTCCTAAAAGTAAAGGAGCCATCCTTATCGCTAAGAAACGAAGTTGAGTGTTATATAAGGCTTGGTCACTGAGATTTCTTTGTTTTTCATTTCCTTCTTGAGAAAGTCTAAGACCTTCATTAAATTCTTCTTTATTTTTGTAGTATTTATTGTGATCGTCATCGTCTGTTGATATGGCAGCAGTTTTTAAAAGGTTAAATTTGCCCTTACCAAAAGCCCGTTGAAGATCATAAAATCTACCAGCAAGTGAATTAAATCCAGTTACTTTTTCATTGGGCCGAGTGAGAAGATCCGCTGAGTTATTTGCAATAGCCAACAGACTATCGTTAGTTCCTGCAGCTTCAAAATATCGACTTGTTAAGGCACCTGGATTTCGAACGATGGGTTTTCCTCCAAATCCGGGTTTTGGAAAAGCAACTTCCAATTTAACAATATTTCGATCGTTTAGTTTAACTTCAACTGTTTTTGTTTTTTCGTATCCTTGTCCTTTAGCTTCTAAATTTGCTGCTTTTTCATTAGACATCGCCTTCCAAACAGCTATTGGCACTAAAGCTTGATTTGTAACAGTGTTTATTTCGTTAACGGTTTTATCACTAAATCTGTTCCAACCCTTCTTATAAGTAACTGGTTGTCCATCAGATCCTGTAACTGTTATGTCTTTATCCAAATAGTAAGTGTTCTTAGCTCTTTCTTCTGCTCGTCTTTCAGCTTCGAGCTTGTCACGTTTGCTAAAGGCGTATTTTGCGCCAGCCATTTTTGCAGAACGTAAATATTTTTCTGCTTCTTTTTCATCTTTAATAATTTCTGGAAGGGTCTTTACAACACCTTTTGCAATGTTACGAATTGCATTCGGATCTTCACCAGCAGCTATTGCGGCTCCCATCATTAAAAGATTATATCCAGCGGTTTTTTCGCTACGTTCATATTCAGGCATAGCTTCTGTAAACTCTTTAATCGCAGACTCTATAGAAAAAGGATTTGATCCAGGGTCCTTCAACACTTCCTCATCTTGACCTCCAAGATCTACATTTTCTTGTGCTACTAATTCATCAGAAGCATCTTTTCCAAAATTTTCAACATCAGTAACGGCAGTTTCGCTGGATTTATTTACAAGAGAATCACTCTTTTTTTGATCTGCCTTACCAGATGAATCAAAATCCTTTTCAACTTGAGTAACATCTATGTCTCTTCTTGACCTAAAAGATGGTGTTCCTGTCAAATCTAAAGTAGAAGGAACCGATATATCAGCATCTTTCCTTTCTGCTTCTCTCATATCAGATTGAGCCTTTGCAATATCTTTTTCAACATCGCTTGCAGCTACGCTATAACCAACTTCGTATTTATCAAAAACATCTTTTGCAATACGCTCAGACAATTTGTCTCCTGTAATATTAGGAGATTCTGCAATAGCTATTTTAGCAATATTACTTATTTCTGAGCCAAGCTGATCATCTGATACACCTTGAACTTCTGGAGCTCTTCTAAGAGCATCGTTAACAGCAGATATTTGACCAAGACTGTTAATGAAACCAGTTTCTCTTTTACTTAAAGCTGCCTGTCCGAAATCAACAAGACTTTCACCTAATTTTTGGTTAACTTGACTCAATCCTCGAGCCGCTTGATCTAAAAAATCTAAAGGAGCCCTTAAAACATCAACAATAGGTCTACTAGGACCTTTCTCTTGTCCAAGACCAAAAGGTCCTGGGCGTGATAGTTGAGCACCAAAAAAACCAGCCCCTGAACCAGCCTCATACGGAAACATATCTTTAACAAGTTCTCCAGGACCTTTTTCTAGTCTTTCTCTTAATTCTATTGGAGGAGCTCCTATACCAATTTGTGTTCTTCTTCCAGCTCTTGGAGCAAATTCTTTTTCTTCAAAGGTATTAGGATTAAAATTAAAACTCACTCTAGGAGTAGTACCACCCGTCTGAAAACGTGCAATACCACCTTGGGCCATGGGCATTGCACCGCCCATCATTGGTGCAAGGATCTCCTGAGAAACAGCATCTATCAACGGTTCTGAAGAGGCTAATATTCCCGAAGGTTCTTTTTTCATAGGAGTGCTTATAGGTAGCATACCACCACCCGCAAACATTTTACGTTCCGCTAAAACAGACCTAACTGGTGATCTTCTTCTCATGTTTACGTTCCAAACAATTTACCTAATGGATTTTCTAAAGCTCTATTCAAACCAAGAGCACCGATTCCCAATCCTATAGCCTGTGATAAAGGACTTGGCTGTGGTGCTGTACCCACAGCTAATGTGGATGCAGAAGAACCTATCTGAGGCTTGAATATATCACTCATAAAACCAATACGCTGAAACGGTTCATAAGCCTGTTGAAGCTGTGTTTGTCTGGCAGCATCAAGCTGTCTTTGTGCTTGAGTCTGACCTATAGCTCCTAATTGTGATTCAAGTTGCGCCTGTTGCGACAAAAGATTTGCACCTGCACCACCTAAGTTAGCTTGAGCTGTACCTAATCCAGCAATACCGCCTCCCAAACGAACAGCTTCTGTTCCTCGAGCAGATCCTAAACCACCTAGCAATTGAGAAACTCCTTGTTGTCTACGCTGTTGATTTTCAAAGGCAGTCTGGGCAGCATTTTGTGCCTGATTGTAATTACGACTTAAATCTTCAAAAATTCTACGGCTTTGTATATCTGCTAGGTTTCTTCCTAATTCAGCTTCCTGAAGAGCAAAACGACTTCCACGTGTAGGACTTACCTGATCAGCTCTGTCTCTTAAAGCCCTACGCTGTATTTCTGCTTGTCGATTCATTTCTGCAAGAGCATTTTGTGTAACAGCTTGCTGATACGGATCCATAAAAGAAGCAATGCCCGTTGGGTCAAAAGTCTGTGCTGTTCCAGCCGCTTGAGTTGCAGCATCTGTGAACAGTTGATCAACACCTGATCCTACATTTTGCAGAGTGCTTAATCCTGTGCCAATGGTTCCTCTAGCATCTGTTATATAATCTTGAAAGGAACCGATACCCCCAGCCGTTGCCATGGCCTGTTGCGTTAAAGGATCAAGAGAAGCTACTTGAACAGCGGGTATGTCTACAGGTGTTTCTCCACGAGCAAAACTTGACTCCAATAGTTTCTTTTGAAACTCTTCCAGAAAAGGAGCTTGGCGTACAATTTGTTCTGTTACAGTGTCAGCCATTATGCTGTTCCTTTCTCAAACCTATTCATCATATCATACATTCTTGCGGCTCCTAAATCTCTATCTCCATTTCCAGCATTTCTCACTGCTTTTGCTGTCATTACAAATTCACCATCAGAAAGCATTGCAGGGATACTATCTGAAGTACCTGTTCCTGGTCCTACGATTTCTCCTCCACCCGCTACTTCTGTTATGTTAGATAGAGGATTCGCATTAAACATACTTGCTAATTGAGAAGCACTGTAAGAAGGTGTGCCATACCAAACATTTTTTAATGATTGTGCGGCAGGAGAACTCTTATCCTGTATACTTTTCCATTGTTCATAAGCTCTTCTTTTTGGACTATCTGGTAACCTTTCAAGCTGTTCTGCTACACTTAATTCATCAGGAGTTAAAGCATCTGCAGCTAAATAGGCTCCTATACCAAGAGCTCCTGCTCCAGCTAAACTTGCAGGTGTTCCTGTTAATTTATCCCCTGTTATAAAACTGCCAAAACGCTCTAATAAACCTTTTTCAGTTGCTCCTTTAGTTGCTTCTTTAACTATTTCTGTAGGTGCTGGTCCTTCATAAGATAATGTTAATCCAGAACCAAGATCATCATCACCACTAGAACCAATCAGATTAAGATTGCCAGAACCACCACTAAAAATACCATCTCCTTTAGCTACTGCCATATCTCTTTGTGGTACAAAAGAAGGAGATGGGTTAGCTACTGATCTACCTTGAAGACGACTAAAGTTTTCAGCAGACATTCCTCCTGTAGGAGGAAAGCTTATAAGACCAGAACCAAATAATGTAGGACCAAAGATGCCCTGTGCTAACGGATTTGAAGGACCAGAAGAAGCAAGATTACTTAAAGCGGTAAAAGGTTCTGTAAGACCTTTACTAAGACCACCTAGAAAAGTGCCTGTAGGACTCATTGCACCCGAAACTCCTCGACCAAGAGCTCCGATACCATAACTAAGAGCCATGGATTTAAGAACGTCTGATGCAGAACCACCTGTTAAAGAAGTGGTTAATCCTGATGCAAGAACACCACCAATACCAGGAGCAATCGCATTACCTATGATTGGAGCCGCAACAGGTAAAATCTTTTTAGCAACCTTTTTAACGGCTTTAAATATTTTTTTAAAGAAAAACTCAGGCTGACCTGTTATAGGATTGATTGAATTAAGTTGATTGCCCACCACATAACGATCTGGGTTTTTAATACCCATTGTTATCATTTGTTTAAACAAATCTTCTTTTAAACCCGGATTTGCATCTAATACTTCTTTGGGTACAACAGTTTCACCTTCTGCAGCGTGAACCATATAGTTATCACCATAACGACCTAAAGTAGCTAAACCATTAGCTAAAACTTGTGCATTAGGTTCACCTGAAAACTTGGGAGAAGTATCTGTCATCATAGTTAAGAAATCTCCAAAACGCTGGCAAAGGCATTAATCTTCGAAGCTGTATCACAGTTTAATTTCAGCGTATCACCAGACTCTAAAACAAAAGGTCCGGAGAGAGACGTATCAGCATCTGCGGCAATACTGGCTTTTTCTAATATAGCAGTTGCCGATGCAGAACTATCGGTTATCTTAGGAAATACCACAATAGTTCCAGAATGACTATTATAAAGATTTAAGTTCTTAATCAAAGCTGTTGTTGCTGTCGGACAAGTATAAATTGTGACATCTCCTGTCGATCCAACTACTGTTGCTACATTTTTATAGATATTAGCCATTATTCCATAAACCAAGTTAAACTATTATTGTCATCTTGACTCGTAATTTGTTCTGGAAACTCTATTTTTGTTAATGCCATCTCTAAATCTCTTAAAATCCTTACAAAAGTAACTGAATCATACTCTGAAGGAGCTAAAGGCATTGATTGTTCTAAAAGTTTTACCATTAACGTCTGCCATCTGGACGAATATTTAGGCGTAAATCACCCAATGTCCATGTTAAATCTGTTACATTACTTTCAATTCTAACAACAGCTTGTCTTGATCTACTACGAATAAACGATTGTTGAGTTGTTGAAGTAATTTCGTTAGTTGAGGTTGTTGAAAGACTGTCTCCTGGAAAGTTTCTTGTCTTTAAAATATAATTGACAGAAGCAGTTGAATCTGAACTTGTAATATCAATATCGGGTATGAGACGATCTACAAACATAAACTGTTCTCCATCTCCAAGATCAAAATCAGAAGACTCAATAAAAGAAGTCATTGCTGATCCGTCATCATTGTTACCGCTTTCATGAACATACACAAAATTTGTACCGCTTGAGTTTTGTCCACAGGCTCTAGGATTATCATGTAGACCATAATCAACCCAAGCAGTTCGAGATAAAGTTCCCAAATCCCAAGTATTTTCTGTAAAGTTATACTTTACATAGCGATCTATCTCTAATGAACTAGCACTGGGATAAAACCAAAAAACCTCATCGAACATTTTATTAGAAGCGGCAAAACATTTAAAGTTTTGTTCAAGATTTATGTCATCAAAAACATATCTCAAAAGGGTGCATGGAATTGTTTGAACGCTACCTGTATAAGCATAAAAGTTTTCACGATCAATCCAGAATACTTTATCTCCAACAGTTGTTGCTGCATTTGGTCCTAATATGGAAACGTTATTTGCAACCATATTCAGAGAAAATACATTTTCCCCTCCTACATGAGCTAAAGAATGAAGAGATGTATCTGTCCAAATTAAAACTTCCTGACGAGTTTTTTGTGCCGTTAGAATTTCAGAACCAGATGAAACGTGTAAATCTCCCGCATTTCCTGTAACAGTAGGGGTCCAATCAAAAATATTGTCATTGACAGTATTAGACCAGCGAACAAGTAACATGTCCTGATCGGATCCTCCTAAAGGATTACAAGCAAAACAAAGAACATGCTGTTTTGGTCCAACCATTATTCTTCTTGTTATAGTAGGAGCATCAGAAGCACCAGATTGAGAAGCAAGGCTGGAAGCACGATTACCCACACCTAATGTTTGATCCCAAAAATAAGGTGTTCCATCAAAGGCATTAAATAATAAATCTTCTTCATAATTATCTTGTGACCACAAACGAATATTAGATCCAACTTCTGCTGAAGTAGAAGAAGCATCTCCCCATCCAATAAAGTCATTTGCCTCTTTAACAACTACTCCGTCACTATGAGATACGGCTGTAGTTCCTCGAACTCCTCTAACAACTCCTGCATCAATCGTATTAGATGATTTGCCTGTATATTGAATTAATTCATCATCAATTAATATGAGACCAACAAAAGTAACCGTATCACCGTTAGATGAACTAGCGGCGGTGGTCCCATCATCTCCTCTTATTATATCACCAAATATATTGTTAACATTACTTCCATATCGAATGTTCTCACTACCTATTTTAATAGTGCCTTTACTAGGAAAACCTGAAGAATCTGCAACAGGTATTGTAGTATCAGATGCTGTTCGATTAGAAGATGTTGTTGTGCTTGCTGTTTCAAAGTTTGAAGCACTTGTTAAAGTAAAAGAAGTATCAGAATTACTAATTCCACCAGAATCATTTAAGGTAGTCTGAGAATATCCTGTAGAATATCCTGACCAAGAACCTGCACCCCAACCATTTCCTGCTATAACAGTTTCAAGACCTGTGTTTATCTGATAAACAGCTACCACAGAAGAACCACCCCCCGCAGTGCTACCTGAAGAAGCTGATCCTGTTGTGGATATGGTATAAGAATCAGAATCAATAAGAGTTATCTGATGTTCAGCATTTATTAAAGATGCATTTATGCCATCTGTTGTAGTGGCACCGCTAAGAGTTACAAAATCTCCGTTAACAGCTCCATGTGATGGAGCAGAAACTGTAATTACACCACTACCTGCAGAACCTGTCGTAAGAGGATTTGATCCTAATGCAGTTGTTGCTCTGATAGGAGTTATATCGTTATATCCACCACCTTGTTCTATATAGAATTTAAACTGAGTGCCTAAACCCATAAATTTAGCACCCGCAAAAGAAGACCACACATGAAGAGATCTTCCTATCCCTTCAATAAGATTACTGCTAAGACGAACCCACCCGCCTAACTTTTCAGGTCGTCCTTTTCTAAAGCGAATTAAATTTGAATTAAACCAGCCATTTTCGGAGGCATAACTAGTAGTTTCTCTATTAACGCCTGGCCTAAAGTTTATTTTAGCTAATGGCATTTACCTACCCATTCTAGATTAACGTTTGCATCTAGCTTGGCTCAGTAGGCCATGTTATGGTCCCCTGAACACTTGTATCATCATATTTTGAAGGCAGATCCCTGAGTTCCTGACGATAGGTTTTCCAGTTGTCAGATAAAGACAAATCACTGCAAGCTCTCCAATCGCAATCTGCTAATTTTTGATTTCTTTGAGTTCTAAGTGAGACCCAAGCCCTAGTGTGCGCTTCATCATTATACGATTTTATCTCCGCATCACGAGCAGCTTGTTCTGCATCTGTTAGTTCAACTTCAACGCCATTCACAACTTTTTTATCATTTGCCATTTGATTACCTATGCCGCTTTTAATCTATAAAAATAAACGTTACCTGTTGCAATATTAGCAGAAGCAAAAAATATTTTTACCGCTGTATTCGCCTCTGCCGTGGATCTAAAGCCAACAAAATTTTGTTCAATCATAGTACCACTATGGTCTTTTCCACCAACGTTTCCATACAATATAGTTCGTTCACTTGTAGCAGGATTTAAGATATGAAGATCACAAAATATTTGTTCTCCAGTTGCAGTTCCTCCCCCCTGACCGATCACTCGAAACTGACTAGCAGATGTAGATGTTTCTTTTGTAAGATTTGTTCCTAAAAATCCACCAACTATGTACTGATAACCAGATGTTGCATAACTTGGTCCAGAAGTACCTACTTGTACGTAAAGGTCCTGATTATTGCTTGCTGGAACCAAATTACTTGCAATGAGACGATAATGGTAACCTGATTCCATTGTTTCTAAAGATACAAGAGAAGTTCCACTACAAGTCGTTGCGCTTAAAAGTTCGTAGCCACTTCCACCACTAGCAGCCGCCCATTTTAAACCAGATGCTTCGGAAGAATCTGCTGTCAATACAGTATCATTGCTACCTACTGCTAATTCAACAGGATCTGTTGCACCATCTCCCGCAACTATACTGCCCTTTGCTAAAGCAGACATTGCCGTAATTGCACTCGTCCCGGACCCTAAAAGTATGCCACCATCCGTAAGGCTGCTGGCTCCAGTCCCTCCGTCAGCAACAGGCACATCTGTACCACCCGCACGATATATTAAATTTCCTTCTATAGAAAGATTACCTGATGATGATCTTGCCAGAGTTGTATCTGAAGCGTGCCCTATTTCAAGAGCATTAGTTGATACATCACCAACAACATTAACATTTGTTGTGCCAGTAGGTATTTCCAATACATCTTCGTCAGCATCATTCTTTATGGTAACATCATTTGTTGATCCCTGACCTGTAAGGATCAAACCTTCAGCAGCCGTATATCCCATTGCTGCATTATCACCCGCAGAAGTATCTCCATCTGCATTAACAGTAGATGCAGTAACATCCCCAACTATGTCAACGTTAGTTCCACCTGTTGCAATTGTAATTACGTCTGCATCAGCATCGTTCTTAATAGTTACATCATTTGTGCTTCCCTGACCTGTAAGGATCAAACCTTCAGAGGATGTGTGACCGATAGAGGCATCATCTCCTGCGGCAGTATCTCCAGTTACATTAACCGTTCCAGCAGATGTAATATCTCCAGAAGCAGTTAAAGTAGCTAACTGTAAATTGGAAATAGCATCTACAACAGCAGCACCAGATCCCGCACCATCCATATAAACAATAGCAGATTTACCATTTGCAATTGTTATATTTGCTCCAGATCCTTGAGATACAATTACTGAATAAGGACCACTTGATCCTGAGTCCGTAGTTGAATTTATCATAATAAAATATGCAGAGGTGGTGTTAGGTGCTACCGTTACAGTGTTATTAGCACCAAGAGCCCCTGTAAATTGTATTACGCGGAACATTCCATCTTGAAGGTTTTCTGTTCCTGAATCAGGAGAAGCTTCTCGAACAGTCAAAGTATGAGTTGATCCAGAAAGACCAACTGCTTTAAAAGAAGCTATTCTATCAAGAATATCAAAGTTGTGATTAGTTGTAGTTCCCCAAGCTCCTGACTGATCTCCAGAGCCAATCTTTTCTATGCCAAAACTTGTTGTATATGATGATGCCATAATTTTATTCCTATGCCGCTATTTTAACCCAGTTTGGTGTTTGTGAATCATCAATAGAACTATAATTTGGTGTTTGTGAATCATCAATAGAACTCCAAACTAAAGCATTGCTAACTTTTCCTTCTGCTGAAACCCCTGTGACAGTAAAAGATATATTTACTTGTGTGCTTCCAATAGCACTTGACGCTGAAACTCCACTTGGCGAAAGAATAGAGTTTGTAATAATAGTAGACGATCCGATTGCACTTGCTGTTGAAACTCCACTTGGAGTGACCGTAACAGGAACAATAACCGTAGTAGAACCAACTGCACTTGCCGCTGAAACTCCAGTAACACTTACAGTAACAGGAAGACTTACAACAGCAGACCCAATCGCACTGGCGGCTGAAACACCTGTAACAGCAAGAGGGATGGGACTGTTCCAAGCCCCTTCATTCCAAGATCCTCTATTCCAACCAGTAAGAGACGACATTACGCAATCCTAATTATCGCATTGTTTGCATCATTAGCAGGATACTGAATAGTAAAGTCTCCTGCACTTGAAGATTTATCTCCCCCAAAATTAATTACAGCAACCGCAGGATCTGCTGCATGATTTGTAGTTGCTCCAGTCCCTGCTGTTGAAAGAGTTGAATTGTATATTAAGGCTCCTCTAGCATCAGATATAGTAGATGATGAAAAAGTTGTATCAGCAAAATCTACAAAAGCAGTAGGGACCGAACTGCTATTATCCGCAAGTCCAATGGTAACACTGCTAAGAGCCGCTCCTCCAGCAGAATAATTTGTTCCTGATACTTCATTACTGGTTGTATATCCTGTAGTATCAGCATCAATAGATGAACTGTTTGTAAACATGGCAATTTTAAAAGTATCCGCTGATATTGAACTAGAACCTGTTCTGGTAGCTGTAGTCAAACGATGTATACCAGCCAATATTTCTCTTTTAAAAGTACCGCACATTGCAGAAGAACCAACGGCCATTACAACCTCCTTATAATCTCTGCCATATCTTCATGGCCTTGTTGTCTCATAAGAGCCCATATAGTAGTTCTTTCGCTTTGGGCCATTCTATTCATATAGAAAATAAGTATTTCCTTCAACTTATCTCTATGTGCTATCGCTTGATCCCGTATAA
>CEQB01041690.1_pt1 | contig 14997 bp, 16 predicted proteins | sample 530581 | NCBI WGS metagenome assembly CEQB01 (sample SAMEA2620588, study PRJEB7988) | marine metagenome | biome: marine biome (ENVO:00000447); feature: deep chlorophyll maximum layer (ENVO:xxxxxxxx); material: "saline water (ENVO:00002010), including plankton (ENVO:xxxxxxxx)" | depth 75 m
TGAATGGTTCTTGCGAATCTGATATCTTTTTGTGCTAATGTCGTTTTGTCTTCATCGGCGCCTTCGCCGCGTGACAAATAAGATTGTGGCACCTTTAATGCAGAAAACAGCTTATCTCTTAAATATTTAATATCGTCAATCTCTGTTGCGTTCGAGCCGCCCGGGAGCGTTGTTATATCAGATGAGGAATTTGCACGAACAGGAATAAAGTAATCCTCCTCAATACTTAATGGATTATATCTAAGGTCAACGCGCCCGGTGTCAGGATCAACAACTTGGTGGCGCTTCATCTGTGTTACAATTTTTTGCATATACTGTTCGACATCTTGTGGTGGAATTGAACCAACATCGATCTTGAAGACCCTTCTCTCTGGTGAGCGAATGACACGATATGCCATCATTGCGTCTTCCATTAAAGTAAGTTGGCGCCAAATCCTTCGGGCCGGCTCTAAAATTGATGTACCGTATGGCGCATACTTATCGTTTCCTAAGATTCTAAAGTGAGATATCTGCCAATTCTCAAACGTCATTCCGGCATTATTCCACTGATATTGAATATAATTTGGGTTTGTTGCGTCTAATCCCTCAAGCCTTTCGACCTCCTGAGAGGGCAGGGCTATGGTTGACTTAACTCCATATTTTTCGTCGATATCTAAATACAAAAAGAAGTCGCCGTATTTAGACATCGTTCGGCACCATCCAAATAAATTGTAATTAATGTTCATTATGTTGTGATACAGAACATCAAGCACTGCTTTGATTTCTTCGTTGGTGCAGTGTATTTTTAACATTGGCTGGAGACTTGAATGTGTTGTCATCTCATCTGCGTATATGTCTAAGGACGAGGCAATCTCTGGCATGTATTCCATTTGATCGAAGTCAATATATCTTTCGCTTCTTCTTTGATTTGCAATTGCATTAACAGCAACGACGTCTAGTGGATTGTAGGTACTCCGTTTAAACTGTTGCCCACTGGCTGAACGGAACCTTGACGAATATTTATCCAAGTGTTGTCTTCTGATCTTTCGACCGGTCTGACTACGATAGTTAATGATTGGTCCGGAAAACAATCTTGTCAAACTCTTGAATAATTGAGATTGCGGATTTCTTGGATTTTTAGGATTAATTGCCATATTTTAAACTCACTTTATTAGCCACATTAAATGATCATAGCTTTCTTTTTGTTCAGCTATTCTATCGGTCATTTTTGTGCTTTTGTTTTTGTCCATTCCCTTAATTGTAGTATCAAAACTCGTTTTTGTGTAGACTATAGAGCTTAAAAAAGCCCTTTGATAATCCATGCTTCTTTGGTTAACTTGGAGTGCGGTGTCCCTAATCCAACATGCAATTGCCAACGACATAACCAAGTCATCGTTGTACCCTCTCATGGCCTGTGGTTTTCCGTACTGCCAAATAAAAGTCCTCATTTCGTTTATTAAACGACCAGAATTCACAGTAATTAGTTCATTTCTTATGAATTCTTCAAGTTTGGCAACTATTAAAGGACGCGTCTTTGAAGTAGTTGAAAAGCCCATCACCGCATTTGTTTGGCTTTCGGCTTGATATTGATCGATATATTCATGTGTTGACTTAACTGAATAGTAAACATTCGGATATCCAAACTCAACCAATTTTTCCAATACAGCGTATCCGATACTGTTGTTTTCAACAACAACCAAACAATCTCCAAACTCTCTACCTATTTGATTAATCATATTGCCAAATAAGTCTGGTGTGGGTTTCCCTTGGTATTCCCCTATGATCTCTAAAGTTTCAAGCTTGATAATGTGAAATACAGAATAGTCGGTCCCATCGCCTCTTGCAACATCAGCAACCATGAGATAATTGCACGATGGATCGTGCTCTTCCCAAATCCAAAAATTTCTATCAAATGCTGTTTTGTATTTTGGCTCTCTCACGTTTTTTGCTAGCTTTTCCAAATCTTCCGGATCAATTACAGTTTCGCCAGAAGTATTAAAATTACACTCTAGCTCTTGAGCAATTTGTCGTCTAGACATATTTGCTGTCTCTTTTTCAAACCATTGCTGATCGCGATCTGGATGCACATCCCATGGTAAGTTCGTGGGGTGAAAATTGTTTGCCCCAGAGTCAGCTTCCATGTATGTTTTGTGAAACCAATTTCCAACACCATTTGGGGTTGATAGTGCAATACACCTACCACCCGTTGACAGCGTGGGATATAGACCGGTCCACAACTCTTCTAGTCCCTCAATGTGAGCAGCCTCATCAAGCACAAGCAGGGAGAGTGATTCAGAACGACCAGCATCACCAGAAGTTGAGGAAGCTTTAATAAAAGATCCATTTGATAATTCGAATGATGTACGGTTGTCAACAGAAATTTCTGCAATTTTTATAAAGTCAGGCAGGTTTTTCATTATGCTTTTGACTTTTTTAACGAGGTTTGCGGCGGTACCAAACTTGGTTGCCATAACCAAAACGTTTTTATCGCGATGAAACAACATCAGCCAAACAACATAGCCCGCAGTTATGGTCGAAATACCTAACTGGCGGGCTTTTAATATCACATTAAAACGATAATCATTAAAATCGTCTAGTAATTCTTGTTGAAAATCGTATGTTCTGAAAGGTATAGTGCCGTGCAGGGGGTGTGAAATTCTTGCATATGTATTAAGAAAGTATGTCGGATCCTTGCCGCACTTTAGGATCTCTTTCATCATATCTTTTTTGGTTAATTGAAAGCTCATACATTTTTCAGTGCCATTATGACTTCTTCACGATTTACAAGATCGCCTTCGTTGTCTAAAACTAGAATTTCTTCAATTCCATCACGGTAGGCAGCATCTACTAATTGTGCATCTGACATCTTTGCAATGCCATGTGGATCCAAAGCATCGTACATTTCGTCTTCGCCGCCCATGTCATGATAATGCCCTTCGTTCAAAACGGCCCTAAGTTCTTCTTTGACAATCTGCCTAAGTTGTAACTTACTAATTGTTTTTGAATTTTTCTGTCGCATGTTTGTGAAGATCTCCTAATTTCATTAGCCGCATACCCATCATATTCATATCAGCAGCTACGCTAACGACGGCCTGTAGAAGCTGGAAGAGATGATCTATCTGTTTGGGATCTTTAGCAATTTGCTTCGCCTCGTCGTAGACATCTTCTGTAACGAGGCCCTCTGACATGTCAGAACGGCCAACACTTACAGTTGGGGCGGCTCTGAATCTGCCAAAAGCTTTTTGCGCGAGGCCAATATCTAAAACATCTTCGCCAGTAAGAGCCGATGCCAGATAGTCAATGCTCACGTCTAGGTTGTCTATCTTATTGGACAGTTTTACAATTGCATCAGCTAAAGCCGAATCAGACTCCATCTCTTCTTTAATATATTTTATGATTTCCGATTCAGTAATCTTCATTGTGAGTCTCCTATCCTGCTGCCGATAATTATAGCATCTCTAGCATTTCTTGAATCTTGCGAAGTGGTTCGGCCAAGTCGTCTCTTTCATTACCTTCGAGATATAAAATAACATCTTTAAGGCGAGCGCCGGCTTGGGCCTCTCCGGATGCATCACCTTCTGGGCCAGTGACAACTGGCTCGCCGCCCATGTCAACAACACCTTCAGAGGATATCTCCTCCATAATAATCTTACGCAATTGTTCTTTTGTGATTTTCATTTGCAACATGCTCCGGCGCAACTACAGCAGCCGCAGCAGCAGCAGCAGTGTTCGCTATTAAATAAGTTTGCTAATCTGTGTAGTACGTTTTTCATTCTTCGGATTCTCCTTCTTTTAATCCAATGCCAGCAGCAGAGCCTTTGCCTCTTTGCACAACCTGTCTTGATTTAGTTCTACGTTGTGTATCGGTACCGCGCTCTTTTCTATAATCGCCTTTAACGCCCAAACCTTGAGAGGCCAAATATGCATCAAGAAAATTGAGCAAACCGTTGAATCTTCCTTTCATTTGGTTTCCGGGCTGGGCGATATATTGATCCAGTCTCGATTTAATGTTTTCGACAGCTCCAATTTCCATGGTCGTTTCCCCACCCACTGCAGCATCCGGCTCCTCTACTGGTCGACTTGGAGCAGTGCCACGTGGGCGTCGTTGGCCTGTAGTGGACATAGGGGCAACGGAGCCAATAGGGCCCTCTGACACATCGCGGGCATTCTCTATTTCTTCCTTAATGATCTCTCTAAGTATTTCTTTTGTAAGTTTCATAATTTATTTATCCTTATTATCCTTTGCTTTAACATTGGCTTTGCGAGATTTTGTTTCCTTCTCTTTAAAGCCTCCTTGATCGAGAAATTTTCGATAAGAAGCCTCCATAGAATCTTCACTAGCTTGGCCAACAGTTTGAACTTCTTCAATGCCGCCAATGTTATAAGTCATGTAAGCCTGAATCCAAGAGCGATGATAGCCAGCGCTTTGCACCAAAATGTCAACTTCACCTTCCGCAGTGAGCGAAACATTGTCGCCTGTAACTTTGCGATATTCAGTTTTTAAAAATTTGGCGATTTGGTTTATTTGACTTTCTATTTCTGATTCAAAGCCGCCGTTGTGGATTTCTTTTAATTTGACGGCGGTATGATAACAAAGTATCATTCTATTGCCATGAAATTTCACATTAAAACCATCAATGACTCTCTCATCAATTAGGGGGTTGCCTTCCTCTCTTCTAAGTCCAACGTCTAAATAATTACCATTTTCATCCAATGCTCCGTCGTAAACATTGGCTGCGGCTTGCGATAATCCTTTGATTACGTCCATCACTGAAGCCATTATTCTTCTCCTTCTTGAGAAAACTCTCTTGATTTCTCATACTCTAAATAGTGCGCAACTGAGCTTAAGTAGTCAGCAGCCTTAGTTATTTTTGACTGGACCCACCCTTCTAGTTGTTCTGTGTCGCTTATCATGTCGCTTACCTTTTCTGCATAATTCTTAAGCTTATATAATTCCGACTTCGCCATGCGACCTTCATTGTCGGGTGGCTGTGGCTCATTTACTTCGTTTTTAATTTCACGTACGTCATGATTTGTTCTACTAAGAAGCTCTTGTCTTATCAAATCTCTAATGTCGTCAATCTTCATTTGGTCGCCATCCAGATGCCCATCTTTCCTCTCGATCCTCGACCCATTTTACGTAACACTGAAAGCAGCAATTAAATTTTGCGATGCATATGTCATCTTTTGCAATAGAAAGATACTTTCCGCAAACAGGACAAGAACCTGCGGGTTCTTTATTAAGTAGTTTTTTTGACACCAAAATGCCATTAACATCTACCTTCTCTGAGCCTTCTTCGATTTTGCGTTGTTTTTGCGCAAATTCCTTGATCTGTTGAAGGTACTCTTTTTCCTTTTCATCGTCCCAATTTCCTTTCGGATTTTGTACCGTCTCTTGTCCATATTTCTTTGCAATTGCTTTTTCGACGGCGGCGATGTAATTTAGATCTTTTTCATTTTTCATTGTACAATTTATATACGCCATATGAACTTGCACCACCAATGAGGATCCCACCAGCAAACCACAGCCATTTGTAGCGGGGCGAAGTTTTTTTTAGAGCAGTGGTTAAAGAATTTATTTCTCTATCCTTCTGCATTATGAATAAATCGTACTCATTGATCAGCGAGTTGTGTTCTATTTTTAGATTTTCAAATTCAAAATTATATTTTTCTTGCAACTTTTTTAATTCATAATCAGTTCTTATATCGCATGAATAGGCGGCTATTTCATAATCAGATAGCACTGTTGATATTGCAAATTCATTAAACAAAACACCCTCAAAGGGTGCTGGCTGTTTGTACTCTAACATAGTGAACTTAGCGGGCTCGGTTGCATTTGCCGCCAGTGACAACATTAGTAGTAATTTAAGGAACATACTCAATCCCGAATGTTGTTTCTATATCTTTAATTAGTTGTTCCTTGTCTTGTCTGAACTTTTTTGTATAATCTTCTTTCTTATCTCGTCGGAGGTCTTCAAGTTCTGCTCTTGCCTCCTCGTAATCGCTTTCAATTGCTGCCATTGATTCTAGGAAACTTTCCATCAGGAGTCGCTTCTCTTCCAATTCTTTTTTGTGAATCTCCTTTAGTCCTTCGATTTGGGCTTGTGTGGATTCTATTCTAGTTTCGTAAGCGGTTTGCATCAGTTTGTAATCATGCTTCATTTTTAAAATCACCACCACCACCAATGCCGCTACTGCTATTTCCTTCCAATATTTTATTACAAATTCAACAATTTGTTTTTTAATCATTATGACCCCGGAGGCGAGCAATGCCATCGATTATTGTTTGGCCGCCAATATAAATTGCAGAAATTATAACCCAATCTTCGCTGCTCACATGACCCACGTAAGTAAGGGCAGTGGCTGTTATCCAGACCATAAGTTTCCGAGAGGTCAACTTTGACAACCATGTGTCTAAAAATGCTTTTGTTTGTGCCATCACGTGCACCTCCTATTGATTTACTTTTGCATATCCTGATTTCTTTTCAATCACAATTTGCATATCAACACAGTCCTTGAGAGAGTCAAGGTGCGAGATCAACAAGACGTTCTTGAAATACACTTTAATTAGTTCCAAAATACGAATAAAACCTTCCATATTTTCTTCATCTAATGCTGTGCCGGGTTCATCAAGAATAAATAAATCACTCTTGGGCAACGACGAAACACTCAAGAGCGCCAAACGAATTGCCATGGCCCCCATGGTTTTTTCGGCGCCGGATGCCATTTCAATCGGTCTCGGTTCGTGTCGAGGGTGCTTGATAAAAATATCAAATTTCTTTCCAGAATCTTCAAAGAATATTTCAAAGTCAACGATGTTTGCTAGGACTTTCGCGATCTCTTGGTTGATAACTGGAAGTTTGCGTTTAATAATATCGTAAGCAATGCCAGATGTATGCATGCAACGCATATAAAGATCATAGGCTGAATACTCCTCCCGTAAAGATAAGTATTCCTGTTTTTGTTCTTTTATGCTTTGTACGCGTTCTTCGGATGATCCTATTTCTTTGTAAAGTTCAAGTTTTTGATTTTCACATTTGTTGTATTGTTTCTCTGCCTTCTCTAAGTTGGCATGACAAGTTGCTAATTCTGATGAGAACTCTTCAAAGTTTTCGATGACTTCTTTATTTTCTTCATATTTTTGTTTTTTCTGCTCAAACTCTTTCAATTCATAGGTTAATCTTTCAATTGAAGCTTGACCTTTTTCGATTGATAAATTTAAATCCGCAATCTCATGAGTAACGGTGTTTTGTTTTTGCAAAACTAGATTGTATTTTTCAAGCTGCTCTTCGACTGTTTTCGGTCGCATGCTTGATAGTTTTTTATCTAAAATTTTAAACTGAGTTTGTGAGTTTTCTCTTTCTTGTTGCACGTGTGGCAAGTTTGCAACAGCGACATTAGCGTCTCTAATAAACTTACACTGAGGATAATCAGAGCCGCAAGGAATCCCATCTAGCAATTTTGACTTTTTCTCAATCTGTTCTATTTGGGAGAGCAGATCATTTAAAATGTTTTCCTGTTCTTGTCTTTGTGTTGATAGGTTTGTAATTATGCTGTTTTGTCGATTCAGTGCATCAATATCAATTTTCGCAAGGTATTCTATGATCTTTTCAGATGTAGCCTTTTTGGATATTAATATGTTTTTGTTCTCTGCGCCTTCCAATTCTAAGGAGGCGATCTGCATGTTTCTCTTTTTGATTTCCCGCTTTGTGTCTATTACATTTATAACTTCTTCTGGAATCGCCTCAATACTATTCTTTAGTGATTCACACGTTTCTGTAATATCGTCGATTTTTGTTTTTAAAATTTCGCATTGAGTTTCGTGGCGCTTCAGTTCCACCCTCTTCTCTTCTAAGGTGGCGGAGGCCTCGACTATCTCTTCGTCGTAATTTCTGCTCTCTAAGCGACGGAGGGCGCCCTTAAGATCAGTCGAATCCTCTTTAGCTAATTTAAATTTCTTTTCAAATATCTCTAAATCAAGAAACTTTGCAATTATTTCTTTACGGCGTGTTGAGCCTTCGTCAATGAATGATAGAGCACCGTGCTGTGAGGCCATTGAAGAGATTAGAAAATCTTCGCACTCACCAAAATGACGGCGTATGTTGGCATCAGTGTTGTTGCGACTCAGGCCATTTAAAGATACAGTTTCCCCAGTCGCCTGATCATGCACCTCAAAATTTAAATCGGTCTTGGCTTCTAGAGTTTCCTCACCCTTTAGGCGCTTAATATATTTTTCAGCTGTTCTTTCGACTGTATATCTTAGGTGGCCTACATCGATTGTCAGTTTGCCGCGGCAGAACTCTTTGTTCTGATTAATGACATTGAGGTTCTTACGTTCGTTTTTCGAGGTTGTATTAAAGAGTGTCCAAAGTACAGCATCAATAATGCTACTCTTGCCAGAATAGTTCTTGCCGAAGATCCCTGTAATCCCATTGAGATCCTCAAAGCTTACATTGTTGCCTTCTCCGTAATTAAACAAGTTATCAAATTCAAAATTTGTCAGTCTCCAATTCACGTTTCTCGATATATCATCGCTATTTTCTACCAGCTTTTTATATTTTCGATTCAATTCGTAAATCTTTTCCATTGTGGAAGAGTCAACTTGGTACTCCTTTAGATACTCATCCATCAATTCTTCTTGAATATTTATATCACGAAGATTCTCAGTCTTAAGTGTGTCTGTGATTTCACTCACATCACCGCGCTCGCCGGCGGCACGATTAAGAAACGTAACACTTTCTGGTTTAAAACGATGCTTCGCGATGTCAATGGCGCGCTTCATAACACTTAACGGCAAGTTGTTATTGCTTACCAGTCTAAGGCGCGCGCCTTCCGGAACATCTGCACCTTTAGGCATTCTGCCTTTCTGTGTTAACTCCAACGTTACAAAGGGTTTGGGATTCTTGAAAACAACAGGGTCGATGTCCCAATCGTCCTTAGATTCAATATTCCAAATCAATATTCCCTTGTCATTTGTTTCGCCATGGTTCTGTTGTACTGTGGAACCTGCATACCATACTCGGCCGGCTTCATCTAAGAATTGGCGCCGATGAATATCTCCCAACATTGCAAAGTCGAAGCCATCAAAGATGCCAATTTCATCCTCGCCATTGGTCATCGTCCAGTTTATATCAGTCTTGCAATTAGATATAGAACCATGATAAAGTGCAATATTTATCTTGTCAGAATCGGACGGCTTGATCCAATTGTCACGATCAAAAACAGACAACACATTAAGGCAAAATTTATCATCCAAAATGGTTTCGCCTGAATCTTTTAGCAAGAAAAGGTTCGGATGATTAAGCGCGTTAAATATCGGCGTCAAAGCATCTTGACGACTACTGTTCTTCAAGTTGCCGTCGTGGTTGCCCAAAATTGCGTAAGTTGGCGCAATATTAGCAAGATTCTCAAAAAACAATGAACACATCTCAACATACTCAGGTGATATCTGAGTTTTCGTATGCGCAACATCGCCACAATGAATAATGTAGTCAACCTTTTCTTCTCGCAACTTTTCATAAAGCTGCTCAAAAACGACTCGATATTCGTAGTGGTACTTTAGATTTTTAATGTGAGTATCACTGATATGTGCAAATTTCACACTGCCTCCCTATACATAGATTATATCTTATTGATTTAGACCTGTCAAGCGTTTTATACTGCGGACAGCAAATCCAATAGCAAATAATCGTCTCTATCTATTAAATTGGCGTTGCTTTTTCTTTCTTCAAAAACACCTTTTGGCATGGAACCTACGTCTTCGTAGCCAGATACATCGACTTTATAAACCTCGATATCATATCGCAAGAGCATTTGAATAATTTTACGCTCTTTTGCGGCAGCGTCGGGATCCAAGGCGACATAGATTGGGGTGTCGTTTTGTACAATCTTTCGTAATAATTTTGATTCTGCCCGTAGGGTTGAACCCAATATAGGAGCAGCGTTTCCGGCCCGAATAGCATCAAAAACTCCTTCAACTAAAACAAGGTCAGTATTCCAGTCAATATATAGCTCGTTAAAAATGATATTCTTAGAGGCTTTGGGATTTTTATATTTTTTATAATCATTGGAATAATTTCTCGCAATAAAATAATTCAAATCTCCATCTTTATTAAAAGAAGGAATTATAATTCTGTTTTCATATTCGCCTGAAAAGCAGTACCCTATTTTCCATTTAAGTATATCTTCTTTAGTGATGTCTCTGTTCTTTAAATACGATAAGGCAGCAATGCCAGTGGCGGGCGCCCTATTGTTTGCTAAGCTTTTGAATTCTACCGGTAGTTGTAATATTTCTTCCGGCTCAGTGACGCTCGAATCGAACAAAGAATCAAATACTGTAAGATCAACTTGGCCTGATAATCTGTCCCATGCTTGTAATTGTGCAAACGTACCAAAACGCCTAACAAGCCGGCGAATATTACGGCCGCGATAATCACAAATCCAACAATGAAAAGCATTTTTATCCAAATTAATAGCGAGCTTATGCTTTCGATGATCGCATGCAGGGCATTTGAAATAATACTCATCATTGCTTAGTTTTCTACAAGTGCCCAACACCGCACTTAGGGTATTTATTGCGTCTTTGGTATGCATGTGCCCTCAACTATATATTAGTATGCTAGGCCAAATAAGTCAAGAAATTTATTCAGGTTCTTGAACAGAAACAAGCTCAATCTCAAAATTGAGATCTTCGCCGGCAAGAGGGTGATTCAAATCAAGGACTGCGACCTCTTCATTCAATTCGTGCACCTTGGCCAAAAAAGAGCCGCCATCGGGTCGTTGACCTTGAACGGTTTCCCCAACTTCAAGCTGTGTAAAGTTTTCTCCAAAGGCATCCTTGGGTACCGGCTGAAGTGCCGCGGGATCTCGATCTCCATATGCTTGGCTTGGTGTTAGTGTGACAGTCTTTGTTTGACCCTCAGTCATTCCAATTAGAGCGTCAGTGAATCCACTAATCATCGCAGTAACGCCCACTTGAAAATCCAAGGTCTGACCACGGGTGCGCGAATTATCAAATTCGGTTCCATCTTTTAAGAGAGTGCCACGATAGTGTACACTCACATTGCTTCCAGTTTTTACTTTCATTATTTCTCCTTTTTAATGAAATTGCTTAACAACTATAACACACAAAATTAAATGTGTCAACGTTTATTTAAGGTATTTTTTTCCTCTATAATAGCGCCAGCTTTCGCGATAACAATTGCATCTGCTCTATCATAAGATTCAGGTTTTGGGTTTCCAAATCTTGTATATTCTATTTTAAAGGCAGACTCGTTTGTCAATAGGTGCTCTAAAACTACTTCTTTTGCTTTTTCGCCGCGCTTCACTTTAATGCCACATTGTTTTCGTGCCGTGGTTGCTGCGATGTATTGTGGCTTAATTTCAAAGAGTTCATATACAATATAAGATACTATTCCGTTAAATCTCATTAATTTAGACAGGGTGCTGGCGGAAGACTTGCCCTTCATAAACATATGGAGCGGCTGTTCAATGTAAATATTTGTTATTGGAAATCTTGATCCACCCCAACCTGAATCATTATCAAGCTGGTAAGCCTCAAAATAATCTTCTAGGTGTTCTTTGAGAAAATTCGCTTTGTCAAAAAGATCGTCATGCTTTCTAAGATCGACTGAGCCATAATGCAGCAGTTTTTGATCGCCGACAATGGAGAAGCCCGTGATACTTGTTGATATATCAATTCCTAGAATCATAACTCACTATACTATAAATCAACCTTAAGTTTAAACGTTAAACTTCGACCACTTGGCTTTCTAACCGGATTAGCAACTGTAGCAACGCCAATTAAGTTTTTGTCTTTGTCGTAAATTGCAACTCTGGAAATGTATACTTGTTTTTCATAAACGCCCGGAACATCTGCAAAACTAGAACTGGCTATATTTTTTAAGACTCTGTGTTCATTTTCAACGTACCCAAAACTTCCTGTGTTTCGCAAATCTACTGAGCCGCTCCTAATATATGTGGGATTTGTAGAATAATTTGCTTGCCCTATCTTCGCGTGTGCCAACATTGTCACGGTTTGAATTTGTTGCGAACCAGAAAATGCTAAATTATAACTACTGGATATTAAACTTGTCCTTCCGGAGTCCGAGGGGGCGAACCCATCATTCGCACCAACACCCCAGAATAGCCATGCTGGATTATTTTTAACTGTTAAATCGGAAACGTAATTGAAACTATTTGTGTCCAAGGCCCAGCTTCCGGTTAAAAGAAGAAAGCCCTCTTTATATAATGCAACGCCCGCTACTGAACCAGATCCGTTAGAGCCTTCGGGGCCTATTTGTATAAGCTCACCATTTCTTTTCTCGTCTTTTATTTGACCAATAAGTGTACCACTTATATAATACTTCAGGTCAATTGTGCCTTTTTTGATTTCTGTACCATAAAAAATAGAAGGTATGGAAATCAAATTAATTTTTTGGGTTGCCTTATCTCCATACAAAGGGACCGCATCGGGTCGACCATTCTCAGTGAAAGCATAATGGCGACTTATTTTTTTATAATGATCTAGCGTGCTCTGCAATGCTAGTATTCTTTTCCTGTTTGATGTGTCAACGGCTGATACGATATATTCTCGCGTAATACTAGCGGAAAGCGGATACGAACTAGTTAGCGTGTCTCCAAATCCAAATCCGGTATGAAAAGCGGTTGTAGACACAGTTTTGAATGATGACAGCGTGCTGTCTTTTGTGATAAAAGGGTATGAATAATTATTCGAACCACTTAGTTTATCGACATTCATTTCATACAAGCTTATGTGGCCGGTCGGAACGCTATTAGCGTTAGCATTAAAAGCGCCAGATAATTCTGGTGTTTTGTTGTAAAATATGCGCCCGTTGTATATGAAAAATTCACACTTCGGATAAGCTTGAATTGTATTTATTAAGACTTCTTCTGGATTGAATTTCTTAAATGCCATTTCATTAGTAGTCCAATCTCACTCTTAACGTCAATTCTGTTGATTCGTCCTTTCTCAATGGCTCGGACAACTTGGCTACAGCTAACAATTCGTTGGATGCATTGTAGAGTCCAATTCCAGTAACATAGGAAACGGCCGTATCCGTCGCCGAGTTTTTAACTACAATCTTGGACGAGGTTAGGTAAGTTGGATTAGTGCTGTAATTGAATTCATTGTGAGCTAATCTGCAGAAGTAAATCTTTGAATGAATCTCCGTTGTGTTATTGAAGGAGATGTTGTAGATTCTCTGTCTGAGCGCGTCTGCTGATGCCGTAATGGCGCCGCCTGTAATTGCCTGAACCAATGCATGCGGAGAGCCTGTAACTGAAACAAACGAGGGGTTCAGGTCAATTGATTTGCTTAAGTAGCCACTAGGAATAATCTGGCTAGAGCCAGTTGGTGAAAATATTGAGGAAGTTAATACAACGATGCCGGCTTGATAGTAAATTAAACCAGCTTTAATAGATGTAGGGTCGTGCGTTCCTGAAACCGGTGCACCGGATGAGTTCGTGATATACAAAAAACCGTATTCGCCGGCGGGAGAATTGACTCGGTAGTCCGATGCGGCATTGTAATCAATTATTTTTGCTCTTAATTCATGGAGGTCGGCGCCAGTGGATGGCTCCATGCCAAGCTCTAAAGTAAATGAACCTTTTTTGATTTCGTCTTTTGTCAAAAGACGAGAAAAGTTGAGGAAGAACACATCAGTCATCTTGGTGCTGGTTGTGCTAAAGTCGCCGTCAGGATCGAATTTTTGAATTTCACCCGATGAGCTATGACCCACTAGCATTTTTGCCATTTGATAATAAATATTTGTCTTCTTTTCGTGTTGAACGTTAGTCGATGCTGACAAGCATGACGTTTCAGAATAACCCATTGTTATATCAAATATATGGTTCGCTGAAGAACTTAAATAAGGATAATCATAAACTGATTGGAACATGCCGTGAGTATAATTTTTAATATTATTATTTGCATAAGTTCCGGAATTTATTATCGCCCCAGTGATAGGGATTGCTTCATGTAATAATGTTTTTGTTGTTGTGCTATCTGCAGCTGCTAAGTTTTTAAATATTCTTGCCATCTTATTCTCTTTATGTTATATAAATTATGTTAACTTCTTCAAAAATCTCACTGGTATGTCAAGGGCGTACCCGGTTGTCATGCCGCGAACTCTCACCATCGTATCAACATACTTGTAGCTACCGCCTGAACTAAGGATGTTGCTATCGAACATAGTGGTGGATACGCCGGTTGTGAGGTCTTTTCCCAATTTATCTAGCAAATTATCATTTCCGCCTAATTCAGTACCATTGACATCAATTTTAAATCTAATTCGTGTTCCGCAAGGGCCTTGTATTGGAGTTGCGGTTGGGTATACATCGCTCGGATCGATACTAACAAAACTGGTTCCCATTGCTGTGGTTGCATTCATTATGTACGCAGCCATGTTGTCATCATCTGAGGGGCCGGTTGGAAGTGTGCTTCCGTTCACATCGGTAATTTTCCCCAAACGGCTATCGATCTCAATCAGATAGTCCGATTCTACCAAGTTCATAGAGCCGGCTGTTAAATAAGACGTTCTAAACTTAGATATATCCGGACTGTCGAGCCCCTGATCAACAACAATTCGACCGTCGGTGCTGGATGGGCTGTATCCATTTAAATAATTTTTCTGGGGAGAAGAGCCTCCGATAACCTTGACAGATGTGGCGGTCGGGGAAGCGGATTCTGAATCTGTGCCGTCCATCATTGTTCGCGTATTTTCATCATAAATAACCAAGAAGACATCGCCGCCGGCAGTGCCGGGATTGACAGGATCGCCCTTGTGGCCATCGCCGGCAGTGTTTATCTTTAACACCGGGAGATACAAAGCACTGCCGTCTATTGTCATTAGATTACTTTTGATGACAGAGGTATTATTTGTGAAGGCCTCCAGTACCGGTGTCTGCATAATTTTTAAATCATGGTACGCGCTTCCGCTAACATGATTTATATCGTAAAGGCCGTAGTCAACCTCATCGTCACCGAGTGCAAACTTA
>CEQB01040257.1_pt1 | contig 14975 bp, 9 predicted proteins | sample 530581 | NCBI WGS metagenome assembly CEQB01 (sample SAMEA2620588, study PRJEB7988) | marine metagenome | biome: marine biome (ENVO:00000447); feature: deep chlorophyll maximum layer (ENVO:xxxxxxxx); material: "saline water (ENVO:00002010), including plankton (ENVO:xxxxxxxx)" | depth 75 m
AGATGTAATATCAGAAACCCTTATAAGTATTGAAAATAAAACAAGTAAACTAATAACAACTGGATATAATAATTTAGATAAATATTCAGGTGGATTAACAAGAGGCGAGATAACAATTATAGGTGGTAGGCCAGGTCATGGAAAAACAACTGTAATGATTAATATGTTATCAAAAGCTTTAGAGGATGGTAAAAAGGCAATGTTTTTTAGTAGAGAGTTGCCAAACTCTGAATTAATGAAGAAAATAATATGCCTTGAATCAGAGCAATTATCATATTCAATGGTAAGAAAGAATGTATTTACAGACCAAAGTTTAAGCATTGTTAATAGCACAATAGAAAGAATAAGAAAGAAATATTCAAAGGATAAGTTTTTGATGTTTGATAATTTAAAAGATTTCGCAGCATCATCAGCAGAAGTAAAGAGGTTTAAGCCTGATATAATATTTGATGATTACATACAACTCGTATCTTGTGATGGTCATAAAGCTGATAGAAGGCTTCAGATTGAAAAACTTGTTAATGATTATAAGTGGTTAGCTAAAGAGGCTAATTGTGTTGTCGTTCTTGCATCTCAATTAAATAGATTTATTGAAAGAAATAATACAAGAGGAAAAGCATTAGAGCCACAATTATCTGATTTAGCAGAAAGTGGTGCTATTGAACAAGTTGCTGAAAATGTATTCTTTTCTTATTATGATTATAAAGTGCAAGGTGAAGCAGGTAAAGGAAAAAACATAATTACTTTAATTGCATCCAAAGTTAGATATGGAGATTCTGGTCGCTCTGATTTAGGATACGATGGAGATAAATGTAAACTATACAATTCAATAGAGGAGATGTTAAATGAAGAAATTCCGTTTTAAATATATAGGAATAGACCCTGGAGCTGGAGGTGGAATTGCATGCATTGATGAGAGAGGAAATATAACAGCTCATAAATGCGCACAATCAAGTGAAGATATGGCAATTTTATTTCAAGTTTTAATGGGAAATACTGCTCCAGATAATATAAGATTATTAATGGAAAGAGTGTGGGCAAGACCAACAAATGCCGTTAGAGCAGCATTTTCTTATGGAACTAATTATGGTCAATGGCTTGGAATAGCAGCATCAAATGAAGTTAAAATGAATACAGTTATTCCAGCTGATTGGATTAGATGGATTGGTTGCCCAAAAGCTTTAAAAAGTGTTATAAGAAAAAGATGGTTAAAAGAAAAAGCTCAGGAATTATATCCTGATATTAAAAGAGTAACACTTAAAACATCAGATGCAATACTAATAACTAAATATGCAAAGGAGGAATACTTTAGTGAAAAATAAATATATAACATCAAAAAGATGTAATTTTGTAAGACTATCAAAAGACCCTTTAAAACCATTAAAAAAACCAAAAAAACCAAAGTCTACATACAATAAGGATAAGCAGACTATGAAGGCATGGAGAGATGGTTGGTTTAAAGGTGAATTTGAACTGAAAGATGAATCAAGATAATAAACTAACACTATTAATTATATTATGGATAATGGACAAGCTTATAATTTTATTAATGTTTCTTCTCTTTGATTAAGATGATGGACATATATAAACTTGCAGGTGATGATGCTATGATATGGAAAGGGGGTGCTTGGATGCCACTAACAGAAGGATACTGCAAAGGATTTGACCTAGACTTAGAGTTTGGTAAAATGGGGGAAGAATTCGTAGAAAAAGTACTTGAAGGTAACAGTAAAATAGAAGTAAAAACAGAAAGAGACATTTGGAAAACAACAGGAAATATAGCCATTGAAGTAAGGTGTAGCGGGAAGCCATCGGGACTATCTACAACTGAATCAAATGTTTGGATACACTTATTAGCTTATAATAACGAAATTAAGGGTGGTTTTATATTTAAGGTAGGCGAACTTAAGGATAAGATAAAAAAGCTCCAAAAAGATGGTAATTTAAAGATGGTAATGGGTGGTGATAATAATGCAAGTCAAATGGTATTACTACCGATTAAGGAATTGTTTGATTAGTAATTTGGGTATAGTGAGTATTTTTCTTTATACTTCAGTTGTCTCTGTATATAACTTAGTTTTGACATTTTCTTATTATATTCTTTTTCAAGCCAAATAGCCATATTGTAATTTTCTTTTGATAATGATTTTAAAAATCTATTTCTTGCATTCTTTTTATCAGATACTCCAATTGGATTCATTAAAGAGGTAACTCTGTTTAAACTTGATTTTGCATCTTTAACTCTTTGAAGTAATGATGTTTCTCCTTGATGTTCTTTTTCATGAACAAGGTAATTAAAAGCATTATAATATGCTGATGCAATTTCTTCATCAGTTTTTCCAAGCAATATAGCTTTCTTTAAGTTCCAATAATAAATTTGTTTTTTTGTTGCTTCTCCAGTAGAAGTTCCTTTTGATAAATTGTTTTCATCTCTCCAAGTTCTTTCAAGAGTTTTGAGTTTTTTATATTTAGAAACATAAGGATGATTAACTTTTGTAAATACTCTGTCTCCTTGACCTGCCAATACTATTGCTTTTGTAGTAAAATCTTTAACTGCTTCATTCCAAGATTTAGTGCCTTTCATTGCTCTTCTTGCATTATCCCAAGCAAGTTTCCCATTTCTAACAACAACTGGTTCCATTATTGGTGCTGATAAACCTCTATCATAAGGACTTATTAATTCTCCAAACATACCAAGAGCTTCACCTCTCCATATATATGAAACAGCTTTGTCAATAAAATCGCTTTCTTCTTTTGGAGGTTGTTGGTCAAATAGAGTTTCATACATTGTATATAGTGCAGCACCAGCTATTCCATGACCTATTGTTGCTTTAATTAAAGGAGCAAAGTTTCCACTTTTATACATAGGCTTAACAACATTCTTGTAAGTATCAATAGTTACTGATGTTGCAATTCTTTGAAATAGTGTAAGTGGCTTTCCATATTTATTGCTCATCCAAAGAGGAAGGTCAGCTGTCCCTGTTGCTCCAGCTCCACGTTTATGAGCTTGAAATCCTACCCAATTTAAAATGTCTGCATATTTCTTAGTTCCATATACATCTTTTGTATTAACGGCAAAATCAATATCTTTTTCAGTTAATCTATAAACCTCTTTTAAGTATCTATTAATTTCATTTTTTCTTCCATTTGGGTGGAAAGATATTTTGTTACCACGAGCTTTTGCAAGCATCTGACTAAAATGCATTTTACCTGCCTCTGCTAACATTATTCTATTAAAATTTTCAGATTTTTCCATAAGGTTAACATTTTTAAATATCCATCTTATTTGTTTTCCAACCCTTGCTTCTTCAAACACTTGCTTTGAGCCATATCCAGTAGTTCCTTGTTTTATTGACTCTGAATATTTAACAGGGTCATTAACTATAGACATTGTTTTTGCTAATGCTCTTACAGTATTTCTTGTTCCATAAAGATATACACTTCTTGGAACTTGTATTAAAAAGTTTTTTATACCAGATGTTGGAGATGATAATCCCATCACAGCGTTTACATTCGTTACTTTTCCAGCTAATCTTATGTAAGGGTCATTAAGTCTATCCGCAGATGTTTGGTCTAATCCAAGCTGTCTTTCAAGAGCCTTGATTGCATATCCACCAACATTTTTATCTTGTTTCATCATTTCAATTATATCTCTTTTCTTTCCACTTTCAAGAGAGAATTTACCACCTAAATTTGTCCACTCTGGAAATAATCTTACAGTTGCAAGAAACCTTGCCATGCCCAAAGCATAATGATTCATTGTAGCATCAACACTTGATTCATATGATTTAACTAATTTCTTAGAACCATTCTTTGTAATTTCAATATACTCTGGTAATAATGCTCCTCTTTTTTTAAGAAAGAACGGATTAACTTTTACTGGCCCATACTGGTACATATCAAAGATTTGATTTGCTATATAATCTTCTATTGAATCATGACTTTTTGATTTTTCTTTTATCTTTTTAAGGTCTTCTTTAGATAAGTTTTTTCTTATTTCATTTGCTAATTTTTGAATAGAGCTATGTTTAGAATCAATATTACGAAGAACTTCACCTCTAACTCTTCTTGTGAAATAGTTATTTACATATGTTGCATTTAAATCTTTCATTATCTGATGCATTTCCATTGCATTTGTATTTTTAGCTATTTCTGCTGATAAAGAATTCCAAGCTCCTTTAGACATTTTTTCCCATATATCTCTTGCTTCTTTAAATCCACCTTCAGAAACTTTTACATCAAATTTATTAGCAATATCTTTAACGACTTCAAGTTCTTTAGCATACTTTTTATCTTTTTTACTTAACTCGGTTAATTGTTTTATAGCATTTTTTGCCATCTCTTTATCCATAAGATGCATATATTTGTTTCGTGTTTTTCTATCAACAATCTTAGAAATACTATTAATGTAGTTTGTAAATTCTCCATAATAAACAGTTCTTACATAATCATGAATATCAAGGTCTCTGTGTAATCTTTTACCCCATTTTCCACCCCATTTTAAAAGAACATCCCCAACAGTCATAAATGGTCTTGCCCAAGAATTCATTCCTGGTGATTCACCTTTATAGGAATTTTGAAATTCGCTTGCAGCTGTGTTCATTACATTAGCTTTTTTTCCTTGCATTATATATGCTCTATAAGCATTGACTTGCGATTTTGATGCATTTTTGAATGATGTGTTATATACTTTGTTGAAAAAGTTTTCTCTTACTTCTGGCTGTACATTATATTGCATTTCAATATCAACTATTTTTGATTCATTTTTTGATTGTTTTGGAGATTTACCTTCCCCTCTACCGAAAATGACAGCTGCTAATTTTGTATTTAATGCTTCATATTGACTTATAGTGAGTGTATTTGCATTATTTTTATTGATATTAGGAAAACCATCAATACCAGTTTCATCTTTTATAATATCTAATATATTTTTTTCAGAAACACCCTTCTTTTTTAATTCTCTTATTGTTGCATATGTAGCATCGTGAGCTTTCTTTAATGCAGGTTTTGCTTTTTTTCCTACTTGATATTTATATGCAATTGATTGAGCTGTAGGCATATAATTGCTTGGTATTTTACCTTTATATACTTTCTCTCCAAGTAAAGATACAATCTCACTTTTAACTCTATCTACATCATTTCTATTTGATATTCCTAATTTTTGTCTAAAGTAATTAACAACATTTGTTACCCAAGATTTCATTTTTCCTGTTGTTGTTTTATCTAAAACTCTTTTTGAAGTATATTTACCAAGAGCATCAACAAGATTTTCTTCTCCTCCAAATAACTTTATTCCTTTTCTTACTAATGCTTTACTTGCTTTGTCTCCTGATGATTTTAATGCATCAACAACATAGTGAGATACCTCATGAGGAATAGTATCAACTCTTGCTTTTCCTTGAGCTATTTCAATTAAGTGTCCAGATATTCTTCCAAGAACATAATCTCCTTCAACTTTACCTAAACTTTTTCTAAACTCAATTGATAATTCTTTGTAAGTGTTGTTTGCCCATTTAACAATATCAGTTGTTTCTTGAGCTTTTATTATTTTTTCAGCATTCTTAAGTGCTTTTTGAAGATTACCACCAGCTTCTTTTATAGTTTTGCTTAATAAAGATTCAGTTGGAACTATTTCATTTATTCTTGGAGCTGTTTGAATCATATATCCAAACATAGCTTCTAATGTTTCCTTGGATACCTTTTCATATTTTGTTGGTTTTCCTTTTTTATTAAATTCAACAGGTATTTTAACAACATTGCCTTTACTTGCTATTTTATCTAATCCTGTTTTTATTTCTTGTGGAGTATACCCAGCTTTATTTTTATCTTTTTTAAATTTAACAAATTTTCCATCTTTTGTATATCCACCATTTTTAATGTCAGAAAGATATTCTTTAACCCATCCTTTTGCATCAGCATCAAGATTATATTTTTTTGCTCCATACACAGCTCTAAGGTCAGATTCTGTTGGTGGTTTATCTTTAAGAACAAGTTTAAGCACCTGTGATGCTTCACTTCCTATTCCATATTTTTCTATAGCCCATTGCATAAAAGAATATCTAAATGCTCTTTGTTCACCAAATCCTTTTTTTGGTATTTCTTTTACCCCAAAAGCCCATTGTACAATAGGTCTTAATCTTTCTGATGTTATTGCATGATTTAAAACATCTCTAAACATAAATTGATTATGACCAACTTCTCCATCTGTGTTTTTATGTAATTTATTTAGTTTTCTGCTTACTTCTGGGGTTATGTATTTTTTAACTTTTACTTGAGTTTTAGGAACAATGAATTCGATAAAATCTTTTCCAATTTTCCATACTTTTTCTATTCCTTTTTGAAATGAAGTTCTAAATCCTCTCCTTGGACTTGGTTGAGCTGTTCCAACGATAGATGGGACTAAAGCCTCTAATTGAGCTGGTTTATCATATGTAATAGCACCTCTTTTAGTAATTCCCAATTTATTATCTACAACTCTTATTAATTGCATTAAAAAAGATTTATGGCTTTTTTTACCAACGCCACTTTGAAAATAATTTACAATTTCTTTGTCTGTTAATTCATAAAGACTTTTGTTATGTTTATCTGCGAGCCATTTTGCAAATTTTACTTGGTCTTTAAACCTTTTTTTAACTTGAATATCTTGAATTGGTTTGCTATCTTTTCCTTTTAATTCTTTGTTTAATTTTTCTGCAAGCCATGCAAATATAGGTTTATTAAGTTCGTATTTCCTTCCCTTTTCTCCTGTAAAAGGATTTTCAGATTGAGCAGCTTGACCTTCTTTTAATAGCATAAGTTCTCTTGCCATTGCGTCTTTTTCTGTTGATATTTCATCTTTTCCAAATTCAGATAATTTCTGTTCTAATTCTCTTATCCTATCTTTAGATGATATTCTTGTATCTGTTTCTCCTTTTTTATCCGATATTCTATAATTTAGTTTATCTTCTACCGATATAGATGCATCATCAAGATTTCTTCTATCTCCCTTAACATCACTAATAATTTTATCCTTTGGTCTTGATTTTTCATATACATCTATATTTTCTTTTAATATGCTATGATTGATTGCATCTTTATCTATATTTGTAATTTTCCCTTTTTCAATCGTTATAGCAGATTCATTACCTTCTATCAATTGTTTAATTTGAATTTTGTTTTTAGCTTTTGATAATTGAGAAACAGCATCTATAAGTTTATTTTCATAAAACTTCTTTGTTGATGATGGCATTGGTTTTGGCTTTTGACCTCTTTTGAAATTCCTTAATGGTTCAAAAATATCTTGCTCAAATACATCTAAAAGTTTTGTAAGTTCGTCAATTTTACCTTTCTTTAAATCAACATCATTTTTATGACGTTTAATTTTATTTTCTAAACCACTTTTAACTTCATGCAACAATCTTATATAATCAATATATTTATCAGCTGATATTTTACCAATATCAAGTTTTCCTTTTTCAAGTAATTCAATATCTTTTAAAAGTCCATCTTGCCTCTTAACTAAATCTTTGTACATCTCGATAGTAAATTCAACTTCTTTAATATTACCATCTTTATCTTTGATTTCAATTGTTTTACCTTTTAATGCTTCAGCAAGGTATTTATCTCCAACTTTTTCCATTGCTTTAATATTTTTAAGAGAACTTGATTCACTTGCTCCTTCTCTCATATTGTTAAGAACTTCTTTTCCAGCTCCTTGCATTTTTTCATATGTAGTGCCTTCCTGGACTCTATATTCTTCTGCGAATTCATTAACTGTTTTAAAAGATTTTTCTAATACTTTTTTCTTAGCTTTAAGGATTCCCATCATACCTGCATTAACTGCAAAATTTCTAATTAAATCTTTGGATGTGAAAGTATCATCAGTTATTACTCTAACTGCATCAGGAGCTGAGAATGCTGTAGATTCTGCGACAACTTGTCCAACCGCTCCTGTTGAAGCTTTTGCAACTTTTTCACCTGTAGTAAGAGTTCTTTCTAATGATTTTGCATATAATGATGAATTAGCAATATTAAGAGAAGCTCCAACCATTCCAGCTAAACCACCCATAAGACCACCATGAGCCACTCCATGCCCAATTCCACTCCAAATATCTTCACCATTAACAGAAGCTTGAAGACCACCTCTTGCTCCTTCAAATGTTGCAAGTGTTGCTCCTTGTAAAAACCCACCACTTAATATAGGATTTGCCATTTGACCAACTGTAGATTTACCAGCAACTCTAGCCATAAAACCACCTTTAACTAACGTATTGTTGACTTTATCGACTGTCATACCACTTACTGCATTCTTAACTGTGCTTTCAGCTAATTCTTTTGAAAATCCTTTTTCCATTAACTTTTTAACAGCTGTGTTTTGAACTGATTTAGTTGATGATATTCCTGCTAATCCTGCTTTACCTGCCCATCCACCTACCCACATTGATGCTAAATCAAGAGGCATCATAAATCCAAGCACAGCAGAACCAATATCTTCAAGGACTCCTGGTTCCCATTTATCATCAATAGCAAATCTTTGATTGCCATTTACCAATTGATAAGATAAGCCTGTAATAGACTCATTATAGGCTCTTTTTACCCAATTGTAATCCATGTCATCAATTCCATAATCTGTCCAATCGTATAGGGAATTAACAAAACTTGGGTTATGAGTTTTTTCGTAGAATTTTTTTGATTGCTCTGCTTGGGTTGCAATATTGTCAAGTGCTTGCCAACTTGGAAGTGATTTGTCAGAGCCTTTTAATATATTATATAGTGTAACATCACTATAGCGTTGATAATATGGTTGTTCTTGTCTTTTTTTAGCTAAGTAATCTTGAATTGTAGCCATTTATTTTGATATTAATTTTGTATATTTTGAAGGATTATTTTTGATGTCCTTAGATAATTCTCCAATATCTTTAATGCCAGATAATTCCATTGCCTTCTTAATAAACTCATCTCTTCTTAATTTTGTTTTAATTTTATCTCTTTCCTTAAGTAGAGAAATTCTTTTATTACGCTGAGAATACATCTTCTTAGCCTCCTCTTGGCTTTTAGGTGATTTAATCTCAGGATTTTCTTTAAGCCAAAGTTCAATTTCATTTAATCTTTCAATATCCTCATTAACAGGTTCTACTTTTTTTACTTTTGGCATTAAATCTTTTTCGGTTGCTTCAGTTGTTCCATATATATCATCATCATCACCAAGAGATATTGTTGGAGTTTCTACAACATTCTGATTTATTGTACCATCTAATATAGTCTTATTTTTATTTCCAATATTTATGCCTGTAATTGTACCAACAGGAGGTTCAACATTAGCTACACTAGGTATATCCCAATCAATAGTGGCAAAATCTTGTATATTATTGCCTGTTATTTTATTATATTGAAAATTATCTTTATTAAGAGACTTAGACAATGCTTCTATTTGTTCTTCATTATTTAAAGCTAAAGATTGTATTGTAGGGGAAAATAAATCATTCCAAGTTACATCTGTTTTTGTTCCTCCTGATTCGTAAGAATAAATAATTTGATTTTTAATATTTTCCCATGTATTTGCTTGATTCTCTTTTATTTCAACTGCTTGTTTTCTAAGATTTGGAAGTTCTGCAAGTGTATTTATGTTTTCAATTTTTTTCAAACCTCTGTCTAAAAATGTACTTGCCACACCTTGCTTGTATTTAGTTTCTTTAGTAACATAGTCATCAATAAAGCTCATATCACCTTCTAATACAGCATTAGAAAACACATTATATTCTTCAGGTGAAAAATAATTATCATCTGTTGCGGCTTTTATACCAAATCTAAATATATCATCAAGAGAAGATAGTTGTGTAAGCTCAGGAGCGTATTCAGGTCTTGTTAATCTTGAACCAAATTTTCTAAATATAGAGTTTTTTGATTTAACAAACTCAACAATATTTGATTCCATTTTTTTTGCAATACTAGATTTTAATGATTCATCAACTTCATTGTAAGAATTTAAAAGATTCATCATATTTTGTGTTTGACCATCTATTTGCGAATACAAAACATTAAATTTACTATTGTCTTCTTTTTGGAATTTGGATTTTTCTAATAAATGCTCATATGTTTCAATCATAGTCGGTGACATATTATTAAAATTTTGATTGTAATAGTTTTCCATCCTTGAAACAATTGTATCAATTCTTGAATTATCGAAAGTCATATCTATATCTTTTTCAAAATCAGAAAATACAGCTGATTGAAGCCTAGTATCTTGTGCTTGAGTTTGTTGATTTTGAGCGTTTAATAATTGTAATATACTACTAATTGCGCCTATACCAGCATCATTCGCCATAATAATTCCTTATTTAAATTTATCCTTCGTAATCAATCCAAGATGACATTAAATCTCTATCTGCCATTACTTGGTCAATTAAACTTGACATATAATCTTGTCTTTTTGTTCCCTCAGATACTAATATATCTGAAGCTTTTTTACCATAAATATCTCTTGCTTGTGTTCTTTGTTTATCAGCAAAACCAGAAGATTCAAATCCACCTGTTCTAACTTTAGATAAGTTATTTAATAATTCTACTTGTAAAGAACTCATCCCTTTTGCTATTTGTGGTCTCATTGCATTATATTTAGCTCCTAGTAATTGTTTTCCTGTGACAGGATTTAACATCTGAAACATATCTGCCCAAGAATCTATTCCGCTTGGAGGAAGCATTCCGCCAGGATTAGTTCCAAATTCTGGGTCTCCAGGAGAATATCCATCGCTTTCTGAAGAACCTCCTAGTAAATTAAACATATTGGCAGCATAAGCTGCTTGTGTATCTTCATTATTTTCCCAAAAATTAGGATAAGTACCTCCATAGCTATCTAACTCATTATATAAATCTCCACTTCCGCTTGATTGCCCTAATTGAGCTAATAATTCTTGATATGTCATTATTTATTTCCTTTCTTCATTAATTGCATTAGCATTGCAAGATTGTCGCTTATAGGATTCATACCAAACGATGGCATAGCGCCGCTTACATAAGATGATAAAAATGGAGTCCAATTTGCTCCAGCTTTACTCATTCCTTGTTTCCAATTATCTTGTTTAAATGGGGACATTGCTTTTTGCCATGTATCTGCTGCTGTTGGCGCATTAGGGTCAGTAAATCCTATTTTTTGAAAAAATGGTGTTTTGGATGCCACACTTACATTAGTACTTGGAGTAGAAATATTATTTATTGGAATTTCACTTTTTGATAAGTTTGATATAAAGTCAGGTGATTGCACACTCCTTTGCGTAGATAAATCAAAAGAACTTAAACTATCTTGACCAGTATTAATTATTGATTCAGTAGCATCTAAATCTGGTGAAAATCCCACTCCACCACCTCCTCCTCCATAGGATTCTTTTAATTCTTGAGAAATTTCAGTAGGAGCTTCGGCTGCTTTTTCTCCTTTTCCTCCAGAACTAGACATTATTGCAGTAAGTGCCGCTGATTCAATCGCAGCTCTAACAGGGTCGTAAGATTCTATTTCAGATTCAAGTCCTGATTCAACATCTCTTAATGTTTTATCCATAAATGTTCCGCTCATTAAATCTTGAATTTTTGCTTTTTTATCTTCTAACATATTAAGTGTATCCTTAGAGGTAGCACCAGCAATAAGACCAGAAATTAAACTCTTCCCAAGTTTTCCTAATCCAGGTATAAACATAGAACCTAAGCCTAAAAGACCGCCTATAAGACCTTTTTTCTTTTTCTTTTTATTTATATCATTAAGTATTTTTTCAATATCTTCATTGATAGCTTTAATATGCTTACCTTTAAATCTTTTATCTAGCTGTATGCCTTCTTTGATTTTATTTAAAATTTCCTTCATACCTCCATATTGCTGTATTTGTGGCTGAGAATCTTGGTATGGATTAAAAACTGACATTTAGTTCTCCTTTTTTGCTAAAATTTTACTTTTTAATATATTACATTTTTCCTTCATATACAAATTGTCCATTTCACCTTGTATTTTACTTAAAATATCATTTTTTGCATTTTCACAACAACTAACATATTTACTATCATCTGGATAACCATCAAATCCCCATCCTTTATTGCATGTAATAGGGTTGTCTTTAGAAAGTTTTTGTAGCTCATCATAGTTGTCTGTATAACCTATTCTTGATATATTTTTCTTTTTATACTTCTTAATAATATTTAATACTTTGTCAAACATTAGAAATTAGTCCCAAAAAATACTGAGTTATTAACAGGTGCAGAAGGAGCTGATGCTGTGTATTCTATATAAGGTTTAGAAGAATCACTACTAGTATTATATGGATATGCAGTAAAAGTTCTTCTTGCAACACCTGCCCCAGTTGCTCTCACATTATAAGTATTATCAAAGCTATTTAAATAATATTGTTCGTAATCTATTAAAGCTATTTTAAATGTACTATTATTTTGTATATCTGTTTTTGCAGTTGAATTTAAAGCTGTTGTTACTGCAGCTAAACTTGTGTTAGAAAAATTTACATTAGATGAGTATTCAGTTACATCATCTGCATCCCAATTACTTGTAAAACCATCAAAATCATTCCAAGTATTAGCACTTGATGAGCCATCCCAAGTTGATTTAAGTATAATCATTTCTATATCAGTTGGAGCTACTGCACCTGACATTGAACCAGCTAAACCTGAAAAAGCTCCTGTCATTTTAAAATCAGCATCTGATACAGTCCCTGATATTCCTGATGTGTCAAAAATATGATGTGTTTGCCAATAGTTATAATAATGTTTGTACGAAGCTCCACTTTGACTTGATGTTATTGTAAGTTTTGCTTCATCACCAAAAACTTGATTTGTTATGGTAGAACTATCAACTCTTGTGCCTGATGTAGCATTTCTTTTAGAACTAAAATTTCCTGAAAGTTTTTTAATTTGAGCATATAAACTAAGAGTTGACGCATAATGCTCGTGGTCTATAACTCCTGAAGCAGATTGGTCTAATGCTAAATCAGCATCTAAATATTGAGCTGTATTTACATTTAAAGAACTTTCAGGTTTTAAGTATTTAGTATATCTATAACTACCATCTTCATTATCAGTTAATGTGTGAGTAGTATAATAATTTAAACGATTATACTCACTATCAAAAGCAATAGGATTGCAAATATAATAAGATTTTTCTGAAATTTTAAAATCAAATTCATTATTAATAGGTTCGTAGTAATTATTATTTACTTCAATAGATAAATCTTTATTAAATATGTTTTCCATATTAGTACAAAATTCTGATAAACTAATATTTAAAAACGAGGTGTCTTCGAAACTCTTTCTTTTAAACAATGTTTTAATTTCATCAGGTATATCATTAGTATTAATAAATGCAGAAAATACATTATCCGTTGAATAGTATCCGATAACTTTTTTATTATCTTTAGTAAGATATTGACCAATACCACCATCATTAAAAACCTCCAATCCATACATATTACATAAATTATTTATTATAATCTCTTCATAGTTTTCTATATTATAAGATTGTATAGTAAATATTATAGAATCTTTATAATAAACAGCACTACCATCAGTATACATATCTTCATTTATTATATAATTACTTAAATCAGAATCTCCAAATTCTTCTTCTAAACTATATTGTCCTGTTGTAATATAATTATCAGTAATTTTACCAATATGGCAATCAAAATAAGGAATATCTTTATTTAAACGATTATATTCATTACTCATACTAAAAGTTGTATTTCCATTAATTTCGCCTATATTAGTTAAATTAAAGCCATAATCAGCTATTTTAGTAGTAGATGTATATTTATTGTTTTGAAGTTCAATGCCTTTTGTATGTATGTCAAATTCAATTTTACAATTTCTAAAAGGTTTATTTAATTTTATTAATTGATTTATTCTTGAATTTTCTAATATAATTTCTAAATCAGTTTCTACATTAAAATCTTGTGATTCTCCATCTAACTCTACATTAATTAAACTAAATTCTAATTGTTGCGTACCTAAATGCTGAGTTCCATCAGGTCTTACTCCTACTATTTTATTGGAATTATTACCTTTTCTTTTACCAACACTTGCTATTCCTTTATCCATTAAAGATATATCACCTATTGTAGATATAGCATCATTAAAAGTCAAATCAATATTATCAAATGTTCCATCAGGTTTTTTATACCACAATGGAGAATTAATAGGATACAATTTATAAGTTGTATCGTCTACTTGACAATGTGTTCTACTTAATGCTTTCATTTTTAAAGTATTTCTTATATTTCTTTAAATCTTGTTGCCAAAACTTTAAAGACTTCTTTAGTATTTTATTATATTGTTTATTATTCATTATGCAAAATCTAAACTTGCTACTCCAAAATAATTTGTTCCATCAAAATAAAAAGATAAAATATCTATATCTCCATTCCCAGTAGATAAAGTAGGAGCAGTTCCATTAGTAGGCCATTTAATATCACTATCCCAAGTGCCTATTACATCTGAACCATCTCCTTGTATAACTTTTAAGATAAGATTACAAGGTCCAGGAGGATTAGTAAAATTGCAAGTAATTCCAGTGCCAGTTATAGTAACTTTTTGTTTTTGATTGTGAGTCCAATCTATTACACCAGTTGCTCCATCTCCTATTGTATTTGCTGTTTCTGCATCAAAATACACAACTGTTTTAGCAAGTATATGATTATTTGCAGTTAAAGTTCTAGTTGCAAAGTCTTGACTTGAACTGCCTGCTAATGCCGCAGCGCCTATGTCAGACAATAATTCAGATGCATTAACTCCTTGCAAACCATCAGCACTAAACCTTGCATAATCATCTTCTGCTACATCCGCTGCATCTATTTTAACTGCATTAGTATTGCTAATACCAAATGTTAACGAAGCTTGACCCCCTATATCACTTAATACCTCTGACGCACTTCTACCTTCAAATGTAGTTCCATTTACTCTAATAAAGTCATCATCTACAATTCCAGCTCCACATTTAGTAACATTAGTAT
>CEQB01005075.1_pt1 | contig 14644 bp, 11 predicted proteins | sample 530581 | NCBI WGS metagenome assembly CEQB01 (sample SAMEA2620588, study PRJEB7988) | marine metagenome | biome: marine biome (ENVO:00000447); feature: deep chlorophyll maximum layer (ENVO:xxxxxxxx); material: "saline water (ENVO:00002010), including plankton (ENVO:xxxxxxxx)" | depth 75 m
AATTTTGGTGGATTAGGTCTGTAATATCCTGGAGGAATACAAGGCATGATGCCACATCTTCTAGGTTTTCTGTGTTTTGGCATACGGCATACCATTACACCTCCACTACCTTTACATCTAGGCTTTCTACGTTTTGGTATTCCTTCTCGAAAAGCACCAGCCTCGGCTACTACAGGAAGAAATAAACCTATAGCAAAAATTGTTGTGATTAGTTTTTTCATTATTCCTCGTCAGAGTTTAATTCTTCGTCACACATTTCAATCTTACCGTTAATCTTGATAATCTCCAGATTAAGCTCGTTCATTTCCCCTTGAAGTTGAGATACTTTAACAGACAGTTCTTGCCCTGTTTTGATAAGTGCTTCTTTTTTAGCAGCAAAATCCATAAAATAAAAATTTAGTTATCCTATTTTACACCTATTACCAAGAGTGAGAAGTAGTAGTAGCACTATACTGTTCATCTATTTTTTTCTTTAAATTATTTTCAATGTTCGTTATTTCATTTGTACCTAGTTGATTTTTTGCCCATCCTATCACCATATCCTGTGTTACATCTGCAAAAGGGATCATAGTATCAGGCAAAGCAAGAGTAATTGCAAAATCGGCAATAGATTCTTTCGTACCATCGGATGCAACAATTATTATGTGTATTCGACTGATACGTTGGTCTGCTCCAATTGTATATCTTTTGGGAATATTCCAAGTGTAATTGATTGCCATAATTAACTATAAGGTGATGTTCCAAGAATAGTACTATTCCATTGTGCTTTCAATGCTGCTGTATCAGAAGCAGCATCTATAGCAGAATCAGCAGGAGCATCTCTTAATGCTTGCTTTTTATTTGCAATATCAGCAGTTGAAGCACCAGTTTCTAATGCTTTTTGAAATTCAATGTCAAGTTCTTTAAATTTTTCTGCTCTGGCAAGCCTAATATTATCTTTATGAATTTCTTTAGCTTTTGCCATGTCAATGCTAAATCCCATGTTTTACTCCGTATAAGTCCAAGCGTTTCTAAAACTTCTATCAGTAGGAATACTGGAAGCATCTATAATATAACTGGTTATTCCGTCAGGTACATCTTTTTTCTGTATTTCTTCTACTGTTAAACCACAGTTATCTGTTGGACATTTAATAATGAGCCTACCATCTTTTCTTGTGTAAATTATCCTTTTATCTGAATTAGCCATAAAAAAAATTAATTAAATATATCTTATCTTAAATATTGTTAATCATCAAAAAATATAGCTGAAATATTTGCTGCGTCCGATTTATTATTAGTAGAAAGGTTGTAACACTGTAAATTAAATTTATCAGTGGTAACTCCGTCATCACCATTTTGAATTACGGTAAATGGAACATCACCAGTGTTACCTCTGCCCATAGTTAATGAAAAGGCATAATTTGCTTGGGGAAAACTATTAGTAAAATTCACTGTAAAATCACCAACCCCATTATCATCAACTGAACTTACATTATAGTTTGGTCTACCTCCAGTAATAACACCGTTTGTACCTCCAAAATTAACAAAGGCTTTAGCTCCTACTGGTTGATACTCAGGGGGAGCATTTCCTTTGGAAATTAAGCAATCACCGTCACTTCCAACACTGTCTCCATTTACGCCAAACCCACCAGAATCTCTAAACGTAAATCTAGTAGTAAGTGTAGTTGTGCCGTTTGCACACATTTGCATTCTTATATCTGTTCCTTTTGCGGTTGCGGAATGTGTTTCAGCAGACCTGAAACTTAAAGATGCAGAAGCAGGTGCTGGTATGCCACCATCGGAATCGCTACATTTTATTGCACCTAGTTCATTCGTTGCACCTATAGAAGTATCTCTTCTATGAAGTAGAACATCTGGAGCAGAAGCATCAATAATGACTAAACGTGCATCTCCTGATGTACTGTAATCGTCTTGAACTTCACCATCTCCTATATTAAGTACTCCATTACCTCTTAAACACATATGAGTGTTAAGAATCGCTTGATTAGAAACTTGAAATATTAAATCTGTATTATGGTTTGTACCATCCCAGGCTGCACCAGTTTTACCTATTATCCTAGCTCCTACATCAAAACCTGTTCCATTAGCACCTTGAAATTCAACTCCTCCTAATGTTGAATCGGCTGGACAGGTTGTATTTCCTGATGGCGAATCATTATGATTTTTTGTAAAAACTAAAGTAGGGAAATTTCCAGGGTTATTTCCATATCTTGTAATATTTACCATTGATCTAGCATTACTAGATCCAGTAACCTGCAAAGCAGCACTCTCATTCATGCTAATAAAGCCAGCCCTTTCAGTTGAAACACAAACACTTCCATCGAATAAAGCATTACCAACTACATCTAATGGAAATTCTGGATCACTTCTATGTATTCCTAAATGATTATTTGCTCCTTCAATAGTTATATGTTCAGTACCAGCCATCTTCATTCTCATAATTCCATGAGGAGTACCACTTTCTGCCTCTACAGTTATTTCACCTAAAAGTCCACTATTTTGTGCGTTAGTATCAGCAGTTGCAAATTGAATACCACCTGAAAATTGACCTGCTCCTATTGTTGTATCTACATTAGTAAATCTAAGAAAATTACCTGCTGCATTTTGATTATTAGTTCGTAGATCTATGCAATAAACATTTTGTCCTCCGCCAGATGGCTGTGAATGAGGGGTATGTTGAATATGACCATTGTGATCTATCTTCATATACACAACACTTCCACCATCATTATTTCTGGTTCGCATTTGAAGTTCGACAGGTAATTTGCCAGTGCCTACAGCTACAGTATTTCCTGAAAAATCAGGTGTAATTATTTGAGCTCTTATTCTATGACTTTCACTCATATTACTTCCATCAGCACCATTGAAGGTCATTTGTCCAAGCACATCATTAACTTGTAAAGCTGTATTTAATGAATAAGTGTTAGTTCTGTATTTGCTAAATACAAGAACAGGAGCAGAATTATTGGCTGATCCTCTACCGATAACAATTTGAGCCTTGCCATCAGTTCCAGCTACTTGTAAAGCACCAGGCCACGGATTCCCCCCTGAATCAAAATCTAGTGAAATATTTGTGTTTATAGTAACCATTCCAGAAGAATCTAACGCTATAGCAGGGGTAGCATTACCTCCGACCCTGAATGACATATTTGAACCTTCTGTATGTATTCTGTTGTCGAAATTATTATTAAGCCTTCCTCTTATACCTATCGTGGCATCGTTGTTAGTTTGGTCACTTGCAAAAATAGCAACATCACTTGTAAAACTACCTGAATTAACGTGTAAAGGTGCTCCTGGAGACTCACCAACATTCTCACCAACGCCTAAAAACCCAAATTGATTAAAGCAACCTACAGTTCTAGGTGTAGTATCATTAACATTACCTCCACTTGTTAAAAATTCAATTCTTGAACTGTGGTCATTAGTAGTGTGTGCATCTTCAGACCTGAACTCAATGTGAGCACAGGCACTAAAAGCATCATTAGCATTTTCCTGTGTGTATGCCGATATACGACCTAACATATTATTAGTACCAACTGAAGTATCTACTCTTAATAAATCAATTCTTGCTCCAGCAGTGTTATAAATTTGCAAGTCAGAAGAGGTATCTCCCTGATGTGTTGCCTGTCCGTTATTAAATAACCTGCCATCTGAATCTATTGTCCACTGATGAGCCGCAGCAGTTGCTATACCTAAAGTATTACTAGCTGCTCTGAATATACCATTAGCTGGAACAGTTGAATTTACTACATTAACTCTTCCAGCAGTTACATCATCTGTAACAATTAAACTCGCACCAGTGATATCTCCTCCCACCGAAAGTGTCCCAGATCCATCAATCGTTATCGCTGGAAAATGATGATTACTTGTTAAGTCCTCAAAACCACTATTAGAAGAGTTGCGTCTTTGAAATTTATTTGAGTTGGTATTAAATCTAACTGCTCTTGCAGGCCAGTTTGATGTGCTAACAGCATCATTAGCAAACATAGCTGCTAAATCAGTATCTCTAGCTTTTAATGTGCTTAAAAAACTTGTATAGGTACTGGTTAATTGTGGTTCGTTAAAATCTGCCATTACCTATTGCACTTTTTAAATAAAGTATAAATCATATCCTATATTCTATCTACCTCTGCATTGCCATGTAAATATTCCAGATATTTGAGCTCCAGCGTCATTAAATAAAAATACATGGAATTTTGTAGGGTCTGCAACATCTTCAAAGTCTACAACACAAAATACGTTACTATAAGAATCTGTTATGTTGACATTCGGAGTTGCAGTGACAGCTTCAATATCTACAAAAGGTTTATTAAAGAAAACAGGTGTCCCACGTTTATTACTGCCAGCAAGTATAAAACTTACATTACCGTTTGTTGTTCCTGAAGCTGAGTCGGTAACAGTAAAAGTATTTGCATTAGGTACTGTCTCGACCTGATAATCACCTGATGTGCCATTACCAGAGGTGACATCAAACCCAACACCATCTCCAACTGCCAATCCATGAGCATTTTTTGTAACTGTCATTGTTGTAAGTGTTCTTGTGTAAGTTCCTGTTCCTACAATCGCAACTCCTCTTCCCTGGTCATTTTTCTGTTTAACTTCTGCTTTTAATCTTATCTGTCTTACTTTTAATAAATCATTTCCACCAGCCTGTGCAAAATCATACCTAAATCTTACATATTGAAAATTTGTTCCATAAATATTCCGTTGTTGTGCACTTGTTTCACTAACAATGCTTGTATTAGACCCAGAGCCAGTTATAGACGAGCCAAAACCTACAGTAGGAGTTATTGCAGTTGAACCAATATCGTCAGATTGAATCCTTGATTTTATTATTGCGGATTTAATATTAGTACCTAAATTTAATATTTCCTGAAAATGTCCTCCTGTTTCTGTAGGCATTAACCAATTTGAAAAACCAGCGTCTATCTGTGCTTGTGGTGTTGCAAATTGTGGGCTCGCATTACTACCAGTACCTATAAAATGTTCTTGTATTGTTTCTGTTGTACTAACATTTGCATAGCCAACACCATCTTCAACATAAAAATTACTTGAATTAATAAAAGTAGGTAAGCCACTTGGGGGATTCGTAGAGGCATCGAAATCAGTTTTGAAATTTGTTATTAATATGAAATCAGGTGGTTCATCTACAACAGCATCAATAAAACCATCATCACTTTGCATTCCTAAAACATCAACGGCACGAACATAATATCTATAATCACCACTTGTATCTTCAAAACTAACAAAAAAAGTACCCTGTATTCTTCCCAGTAAATCAGCAGCATCGTAGCTTTGATAAGAACCATCTGCTGCTTGTTTTGATTTTTTTATCTCATAATGTTTTATTGGTAAACCATTGCTATTAGTAGCATCATCAAACTTTAAAAGTACATTGTTATCTATTACTTCTGTGTCTAAATTTGTTATATTATTAGGTCTTTGAATTGTAATATCAGCACTTTGAACTGTGCCTGTATTGTTATAGATGTCTTTTGGTTCGACATAATATCTATAAAAAGTATTTTCTTTTACTCCGTTACTTCGTTTTATTTGTTCTTTAAACTCTGTAGCCATGTAATTACCTCTGTTTTTTGCGTTTGCAAAACTCTGTACTGTACCTGTAGTGTTGTTTATATTTGATGCTGTAGCTCGTTTTACTTTGTAATGTTTTAAAGGTAAAGAAAAACCACCTGTAAAATTTAAATCTGGATTATATTCCAACCAATCAACTGTAACCGTTAATAATTCTGGATCTATTGTTATAGCTGGTGTGTCAAAATATGGTGCTGGCAATTCAGGTGGATTAATTGTTATATCCTGAGTATTAATAGCCGAAATATTATCATTAACATCAAAAGCTCTAATGTGATAACGCTTAGTTCCTACAGTTTGCTTTACTTTCAATGAAGTAGCTTGAATCCGTCCTTTATCTGATGCCTGTGCAAAGGTTTGGTTTGTATTTCCTACTTTAACTTGAAACTCTTTAACGGTAATACCTGATGTTGGAGGTGTATAACTCCAATTTAAAAGAACAAAACCATCATCCATTTCTGGCGTATCAAATTGAACAGTTCCAACTTCTACTGTTATATCAATAGAGGAGTATGCACTTTTACTGCCAGCAATATCTACTGTTCTTATTTGAAAAGTTTTTGTACCACTGAAATTGGCTGGTCTTATAAACTCTGTATTATCAATTTTTGTAGTTTTACCATCAACCAAGACTTCATAATGCTTTATTGCAAATCCATTTGCAGGAATTTCAGTACCATTAGTATCTGGATTGCCACTCGAATCTCTTAATGTTGTAAAATCAATAACTATTGATTCAATTTGAACTCCTGATGTTGAAGTGTCAATAACAGGTGCATGAGGTGTTGCAGGTGTAAAGGTAACTTTGTTCGCATTATTTGTAAATGATCCATCACTGTATCTATTTCCATCATCTCTTGCTTTTATAAAAAATAAAACAGTTCCTAAATTGCCTGAAGTTAAAAGTTTTACATTTTTAATTCCTATTTCAACATCTGGTGCTTGTGCTCTTGTTAAAAAAGTAGCTGCATTTTTATTACCAAAATTAGCATTTGGTACGTCATTAGTATTGTTTTTATTGAAATGAATTTCATAACCAACTAAATCTAAATCTTTAAATAACACATCAGGATTAGTCCCATCGAAAGTATCTGGATCGGGCTCGTTCTCGTTCCAAGTAAGAATCAAACCTTTATTTGGATCCACTGTTATTGCTAAGCCTGTTACAGGATTTGGTGCTGCTGTTTTTCCTTGTGTTAAAACATTATTTAATGAGGCTTTTCTTGATAATTTACCTCCTGAAGATGCACTTTGAACTCTAAAATCATAAAGTCTGTTAGGTTTGATGTTTTTTAATTCAAATGTAGTGCCCTGCACATCTTCTGTTCTAAAATTATTATTTGCATACCTATACATGACTTTATAATTGGCAACACCATCAGCAGCTTGCCATTTTAAAGCTAACATTGACTTTATTTTTGCCTTATTAGTTTTCTTTTGTGTACTGTCTGTATCTGCATTTTGGTTTATTGTTTCCTTATACAAAGATTCTGTAGTAGTTAAATTTGTTGGAGGTTGTGGTTTGGCATTAAGGTTTGTAGCATCTCGATATTCAACATCCGTACCAGCATCGACAGTAGAATAAATACTATGGTTATAAGTAAGTGCTGTTACTTTATACTTTGCTTCCTGCTCTTCAGTTACACCAATAATTCTAAACAAATCAGTTTCTAAATTACGATTTGCAGCAGCACTAATAACTTCCAGAACCCATACAGTATTAACTTCTGGTGCTGTTGGAGAACCATCAGTAGTTTCAAAATTACCAACTACATCAACTAAATTATCTGACTTTCTAAAAATGTTTACTTCTTTTCTTGATACAGAATTATCTGGCATGACTACAGAAATCATTCTTGTATCTGTATAAGTTACAGTCACATTTCCACTATTTGTAGCTGAAGCAGAAGCGGTCACTGTAAAAGTTGTAGAGGAAGGAACAGTAGCTATTACAAACGAGCCATCAACTGCACTACCGCTTGTAAAATCTAAAGTTACTCTTGATCCAACTTCATAATGGTGATCTGAATTAGTTGTTATAGTTACAGTCGTTCCAGATTGACTATAAGTACCGTCTACAGTCCTTCTACCATATAAACTTGTGGTTACATCACTATCTAAATTAATTCTGTCAGTTGTAGATGCTGGAATAGACTTTACACGACCTGCTCTTCTGAAATCGCCATTTCTTACTCTGTCACTAATACCGATAACATGACCTGGCCTTACATAAATTCCACTATCTATAGATACTGTAAAAGTAACAGTTTCAGTAAGAAGTTGTTCACTTTCTCTTGTCCATTTGGCAAGTCTCATTGCCTGACCTTGACTTGTGCAGCCAAAGGCATTTAATTCACGTTTTATAGTTCCATATTTAGTAATTGCTGAATCAGATGCAACATTATCTTTAGTAGGAAATTGAACCCTAGCAAATTTACGTTGCTCCATATCAAAATACTTAACCGCTACTAATGTTGCTCTGTTTTTTATATCACTTCCTTCATATGTAAAATTGCCTCCTTCTACATTTGCTTGAGAAAATACAAATACAGGAGCTACTTCTCCAGTTGCTGTATAAGTTCCTGAAGTTTGTGTAGCTGGCTTATCCTGTATAAGAGTAACGCTACCAGCACTCCAAAAAGGCATGACACGCATGGTAGAGCATATTGCATTTATTAGATCAAAAGCTCTGTATTCTCTGTTTATTACACCATTAAAAGCAAACCTAACTTCACTATTTTCTCTTGAAAATGAAACAGTACCAGTTTGAGTAGAAGCTATAGAAGATACATTTAATAACCTTAAAGTTTTTCTGCCTGTTCTTTTAACTCTATATGTACCATCAGCAGGTCTAGGGTTTGCTCCTCTAAACTTACAAAATAAAAAATCTCTGCTACTTAAATTATGACTTATTTCATTGGGAGGTGTATTACCATCAATCGTTGTAACCTCAACAAAAGTTTTATTAGCAGTCTGTGTCCATGTACCAAATTTTAAATTATTTGTATTGAAACTTACGTTACCAGAGTTTGTTCCGCTAGTCTCAACTGTAACTGTAAAAGCATTAGCACTAAGTCTTGTTATTTGATATTCACCATCGCCACCATCTGATTGTCCACCCGAAGTAAAATCTAAATTAACAAAAAAGTTATTTCCTAAACCATGTCCATTAGATGTAATAGTTATGGTAGTTGATGAACTTTGGTCATAAGTTCCAGTACCAGAAATCGCTGTAGGTGCTGGTACTCTATCTGATACCAACTCATTGTTGTACTGGGAAATTGCAAGAAAACTAAATTCATCTAATGTAGCTGGATCTATACCTAGCCCGTACCTCTCTTCTGTTAAAAGATCCCAAAGTATCCACGCTGGATCGCTATGCCATGTTGTCGTAAAGTTATTATTACCGCTAGCACCAGCACCAGGCCACGTTCCAGTATATGTAATCCTACCTGCTGCTTTACTAATACCAATTACTACTGATCCAGTATTCGGGATTCTTGTTCTTAACCCTCTAACTCTATAATTTCTAACAGGTATAGAACTAAACTGTTCTGCTGTTGTCTGTAAACCTACTAAAGCAGTATTAAGGTATCTATTATTATCAAACTTTATTTTTGTGTAGGAAAACCAAGTAAATGCGTTTTGTGTTTTTGTAGGTGGGTCGTCTGTTACTCTCTCTATTCTTATTCTTATATTATTAGTATATCCAGCCTCTCTCAGTCTAAAACCATAACTTCTTTGATATAAATCTCCACTACGACCAGTAGTGTTAAAAGTTACTTCTTCTCCTAACTCTTCAAGAGACATATTAATAAAATCAGCACCGTCATAACTTATTAAAAACTTATACTCAGCTTTACTTCCAACAATATCTCCATCATCATTAAATTCTTGAAGTTGAGGGAAATTTATTGTAAATCTAATTCTATCAATAGTATCGGAAGCGTCAGTTATTGTTTGAGTTGTAGCAGCAGCAGGATTTGTTTTTGTAACGGGTGAATTTATGCTTACTTCAGTCTGAGTAGCTCTAAATCCTTGAATAACTGTCTGTGTACCAGTACCTCTTCTATGGGCAATTGTTACATTATCAAAATTAAAATCATCATCTGCTGGATTACTATTGCTAGCAGTTTCCTCTAAAACTGGAGTATTATCAAAAAATATGTCTTTAAGCATTGCTGTATTATAATTTGCAGCACTTTGAGCCATACCTAAACTTCTTGGTGTTGCAAATCCATCAATATCTCCTTCTCCTAAAGCATCTAAAACTTTAATTTTTGCAATACTATCTAAATTATCTTCTGCTGTAGTTGGCGAACTACCACCACCACTTTTACTGCCACCACCACCACCACCTGCACCTTGAATATTTTTAAAATCGTTTTCTGACATTTACTCCTCCACAACTTTTTCGGTTATGATACCTGCTGAAATTACAGCAGAACCAACAAGCCTTTCTCCATAAATTAAAGGTATGGCTAAACCTGCCCTAGCTGTATTAACAGGAGAGTTAAAAGCAAAACTGTTCTCTGGATCTTCTTCTGGTGTTTGTGGAGTTGGAGTAAGCATTTGAGAAATACCGCCAAGTACTAAATAAGTACCTATATAAAATGCTGATTTAGTCAAAATTCCTAATTTACTAAATGCAATAGCCGAACCTACTTGTGTTTTAGCAAAAGAACTTAATCCAAACGCTGGATTCATAAAAGCTGCTCCTATTAATAATCCTCCTAATAAAATAGATCCAAGTCCTCTACCACTTTCTCCAGTAATAACAGGAACTATTTTAATATCTCCTCTGCCAGCAGGATAATGTAACTCTTCTAATTCAGTTGGTCTATCCTCTACTAGTACTCTATAATTTCTATTTATCATGTAACTTTCTGCTTTTGGATAGTATGCCAATAAACATTGAATACTTTTAGCAACTGTAGCTACATCTATTTCTATTTCTTTTACTTCTAAGTGTTCCGCTAAATCACCGTATATTTTTAACTTACGAAGGCAAGTTGTCATAACGTACTATCCTCCCTGTAATTTTACGAAACCAACTTGTATAAGTCTCCTTACATGATAGTCTACCTTGCATATGATGTAAAAGCTCATTTCCAAAATCATCACAAATGACTCCAACATGATTTAAAACTTCACCAGATAAATTCATTAATACGCAGTCATATTTTTGTAATGAATCATCTTGACTTATTTCTTTAAAACCAGCCTTTTCAAAGTATTTTTCAAATAGTGGATTTTCAGAAAATTCTTCTGGCGTATCAGGTTTAGGAAAATCTATTAATTGTATATCTAATTCAGCATTAAAGTACTCTCGTATTAATTGCCAGCAATTAGTATGATCCCAAGTCCACGGTCTACCTATAAGACTTTGTTTATACTCTTTAGGGAAAAAATCATACCACTCATTTGTTTGAGGATTAACAATATACCAATGTTTATTTGTTCTTGCTGCACATACTAAATCTGCTGGACTTGCTATAGGACTTGAATTGGGATGAGAATGAACTATACCTTCTATAGCTTCATTTCCATACTTATCCTCAATATCAGCATAATCATGTGGATTCAGAATAAATTGATCTGTTTTGATGTGTGCTAAATTTTTACATTCTTTATAAATAAGTTTACCTTTTATATTTACTAATAAACCACAACATTCCTTTGGACTTTCTTTTAGTGCGTGTTCTACAACTTTATCTTTCCAATACATTAGTTAAAAAAATCACCAATTCCAGGAAATTCATCTGGTAAAAATTGTCGTTTAGGAAGTTTTACTCCAGCTTGATCTATCGAAGATGCTAATTCAAACGTACAAAAATTTCTTGTTTCAGCAGATTTACGAGCTACTTCATAAATTTCTCTAGGAAATTCTTGTGTTTGATCAGGGGTTCCATAAGGATTATTACCTGTAAAATTACTATTGGGTAAAAATCTTGCAAGCGTTCTTATTCTGGTCACAGTTGCACCAACAAGATCATTTCCAGGGGTTGTACTGTTAACGTCTACAAGTACAGATGACATTATTCCGATAGGAACAGCAGGTGCTAATAAAGATAAGTTACTTATAGTAAGTGTCGGCCTGGGAGTTTGTTTGGTTTCATATTTAAACCCACTTGCCTGTATTGGTGCTGAATAATATGTATTACTGTTCCAAATAATGTTGCCCTGTGCTGTTGTGATATTTGTGTTGTTATGGAATCTATAAGTTGTATCCGCACCATGTAAAGCAGTTTTTAATTGTATTTCATAAAGTTCAATAATTGGATTTGGATTTATTGATTGAAGATTTTTATTTAATTCACTCATTATGGTTCAAATACTTGCCTAAATGTAACTTGCACTCTTGCTCTATTTAAATAAGGTACAGTTTTGTTATAACCACCCTCTACAACAAAATTCATAGCACTTTCACCTGGAACTGTATAAGTAAAATTCGCACCATCAACGGCTCTTTCATCTAAAAAGTTAGTTAATGTATCAGCGTCAGTTTCGCTTTCGTCAAAAGTAAGGTTAAATATTTTTGCATTTTGATTAAGACCGAAAGAAATTCGGTGTTCATAACCATCACCAAAAGAAACAACACGGGTATTTGGTGTGTTTGATTTCTTGAAATTATATTTTGGTACAAAAGCTGTACCTGCTGCTGTGTTAGGTAAGTTAGCCATTAGCTATATAATAAACCTCCTGGTCTTTTTTGTTCAATTAATTCTGCCTGTATAGCCTGTGATATAGCCTGTCCTAACTGCTCTGCCTGACCTGCATCTCCTTCAACATTTGATCCAGCAGCATCTACGTTAACAGTAACATTTGTAGAACCTCCAAGAGCATGATTTGGTGTAATACCTCCAGATACACCTGGGGTAAATATTTCTGGACCTCGTTCTCCTACTAAATAACTACTTCCTCCTTTTACAGGCCCACCTTCTGCCATAGCTCCTCTAAATTGAGGATTAGAAGGCATAAATTTACCTTGAACATCTCCTAAAGGTGCAGGTAAAAATAAATTAGTAAATAAACCTAATATCCCTCGTCGTATACTATTTGCCATCATTTGTGCAGCCATATCTAAGAAATGATCTGCTATACGCATAAACATATTTCTAAACGCTTCTTGAACAGTCATAGTTCCGCTAATAACTCCTTTAAATGATTCAGAAAATGATGAACCAATTGCTTTTGATAACTCAACTATTTGATGACCAGTATCATTTAATTTAATCATTTCTATATCTAATCTTTCAATTTCATCATTAACTAATCTCATTCCAAGAGCTAATCCCTCTGTAGCTTCTATTAATTTCGTTATTTGTTCTATTTCATTTTCTGCAAGACTCCTCCCCATAATTTCTTCACGTTTTTTAATTTCATCATTAATTTTTTTACGAACTTTTAATTCTTGCCTTGCTGTGTAACCAACAGCTTCATTAAGTTCTATTTGATGTTGTAATTCTTTATTAAAAAACTCTTGAGCAATTGTATTGTTAATAATTTGATTACCTAAATCACTTAAATCTTTAGCATCAGCTTTAAAGTTGGCTAAATTACCTTGGTTCTGTTGGGAGAACATAAGTTCTCGAAAACCTTTTGGATCTTCAATTTTTCTAATTGTATCTGCTAATTCACTAGCAGTTAATCCAGTTCTTGAACCCTTAATAACATCAAAGTTTCCTGCATTTGGATTATCTAAAATTTGATTTAATTCTCCAACAAGATCTCTAGGTAACAAATCAGCAAGTGCTTTAGTGACTCCAAGAAATTGATTAACTCTTGCCAATCCAGCTTGAAATTGTAAAAATATTTGAGCTAGACTTGTTTGTATCTCTCTAGTCTCATCTCCATATAGTTTTAATGCAGAAACACCTTTTTCACCGACAAGTGATGTAGTTTGTTTTACGGCTTCTGCAAATGCAGCTTGTTTTCCTTCTGCTTGTTCTAATAATTTTACTCTTTTTCCAAAGACATTATTAGTATTACCTAAAGCCTCTACTAATACATTTGCATCTTTTGTTAAATCTCCTAAAGCATCTCCTGTTTTTTTCGTTGCTTGAAGTAATACATCTACTTGTTTACCTAATTGAGTACCAACAATAGAAAGACCAAATCCTAGCCCACCACCTAAAAATCCACCAGCAATACCACCAATACCACCACCAACAGATGCACCTACACCCTGACCAAATAATAGAGGAAAACCTCCACCAATTAGACCGCTACTAAGAGCATTTCTTCTTCTGCTAGCAAATCCACCAGGTTCAAAAAATAAACCGCCCTCTTGAAATTGTCTATTTTGACCAAAAGCTCTATTAAAAAAGTTTTCTCCTGCCATTGCCTGTCTAGGACCAGCAGGTCTTGAATAAGCATTTGAATCAGCAATTATTGGTTGTCTTAGTTGGGTTTCCATCTCTTTTATTCTTCTTGTTACTTGCCTAAACCTATCGCTTGTTCTATCTAGTCTTGCCTCAAGACCTCTTAACATACTTATGTAATCATTTATAGCTTCTCTAGTATTTGTTGGCCTAAACTCCATTAAATCTTCAAAGGTAGTACCTCTTGCCATTGGAATAGCACCACCTAAATTTGCTGCTTGATTTGCTGCAATCCTGCTAAATTCTTTTAACTCTTTAAATCGTGCAGTAAAATCTGCTTTCTGAATGCCTTGAGTTAAAACATTATATTCTCCACTAAATAATTTTACGTTTGCTCTTGCATCTCGTAATGCAGCAGAAAAACCTCTAATTTCACCTGCATTATTATTAATTTGTTTTGTATTATTTACAAACGCATTATTAGCTACAATTACTTCATTTCTTATCTGTGCAATTCTATCTTTAAATTTTCTAAGTAATTCTGGAGAACCTCCTTTAAGTTCTGGAGCAATCTGTTGTGTTTTTATTGATTTAGCTAAATTATCTACAGCTTTTAGTTGTAACTGTAAATTTTTTAATTGTTGAGTTTGAGTTCTAACATTAATATTTATTCCGTATTCTGCTGCCATTTACTCGACCCAATAAATTACTTCTATATTACCGCC
>CEQB01050479.1_pt1 | contig 14608 bp, 19 predicted proteins | sample 530581 | NCBI WGS metagenome assembly CEQB01 (sample SAMEA2620588, study PRJEB7988) | marine metagenome | biome: marine biome (ENVO:00000447); feature: deep chlorophyll maximum layer (ENVO:xxxxxxxx); material: "saline water (ENVO:00002010), including plankton (ENVO:xxxxxxxx)" | depth 75 m
GCGGCAAGTACCTCTCCTGAGAAGGTTTTCAGAAAAAGTCCGAAGTTCGCATCTGCCGAACCATCGCCTCTTGTAAGCCCCAAACGAGATTCAGTCATATTTGACATAATTAACCTCTTTCATTTTGGAATTTATAAAAATAAAGTTTGAAGTTTTTAATGGTTACTTACAGGATTCCAAGCTGTCCAGTTATCCGCCGTAGCGGGCTGCGTTAGATTTTCTGAAGGCTCATCCATATCCGCACTTCCAGATAACCATCCTTCGGGAATAGTTACCTTGTTACCAGAAAGTTCCCAATCGGAACCATTCCAGTAGTAAACATAGCCCCTAACATTAGGACCTATGCGTATAAGACCTTCACTTTCGGGGACGAATACGACTCTTGAATTTTCGCACCCTGTGAGTCCAAGCAGAGCGAATCCGCTTAGGAGGAGGAGGGGCATCTTTACCAATAGTCGGTTCATTCACTTTCTCCAAAAGTGTAGGTAATAGTTTGTGTAAAATTGAAGTAATTAAACTAATAAAAAACGACATCATTCTGCCACAGCAGTTTCGTCAGTTTCCCACTTAGCCTCTTCTTCAGCTTGTTTCTTTTTAACGGCTGTTCTACTAGCACCATAACCAAGAGCAGCTAAACCACTCATAGCCATACCTAGCATTTGACCAAGAGACGATTCCATTGGGAATGCTCCTGAGGCTACCAAAGCACCAATCATCATTGCAGCAGTTGATAACCAAAATTCTGTGGATTTATATCCAGGTTTAGACATTACGATCTCCTTTAAGAAAGATTAGAAATAGAAAGACGTTGTTGAACTTCTTTACGGTACGCAGGATCTTTAGTGTATTTTGGATTCCTCATAGCTTCTGATACTTGTTGCCAAGAACCAAAAGCATTTGTAGCCGTACCTGTAGCTTTACCTTTAAACAAACTAGGGGATGTGCCTTCACTTTGAGTGAACCTTGCATGCAACCCTTGAACTGCTAAAAGTCGTGCATCGTTTGATGACTCAGCAATGGTATCGTTGTAGGCTTCTATCTCTGCATCTGAAAGATTTTCAGAAGCCCATTCCATCATGTTGTTGTAAGACTCTTCGCCACCTACGGTGTTATACACCGATGTTTCGGCTTGACTTGCAAGAGCTTGTAACCCATCGACATAAGTCCTTACCATTTCTTCTGGTAAACCTTTGTCTACTAAACTTTTTATTGTTTCATCTGACAATGTACCAGTTTCGCTAAACTCAGCGTTGTACTGTGCTACATCATCTTGACCAAATAAACCTGTAGATTCTTCGTTGGTTTCTTCTACAACTTCTTCTGGTTGTGCTTCTGCTTCTGGTTGTTGTCCCATCTTTGATTCTAATTCAGAATAAGCAGTAGCTAAATCTTCAGCACTATTAAATTTTTCAGGCAACCACTCAGGTCTTTCTGCTTGTGGTGCTTCTGGTGTTGGTGCGTCTGGTCCTGTAACGCCAGTCTCCATCTGGACTCGATCCATTATTATTCTCCTTTGGACATCTCGGCATCAATCTTTTGTGCCTCTCTGAACTGTTTATCTGCAATGTCTAAAACCTGTGGACCTATTTGTTGTGCCACCATTTGTTGTTGCATTGCTTGCTGTTCTTCAGCAATTTGTTCAGGAGTCTTGATTAAGCCTTCTGTGTCTAAACTTAGTGCAGTCGCTCTACGTTTGATATATTCTTGTAGATTGACGTATTGACCCAGAACTTCTGGACCTAATGTTTGTGCTATTCCCTGGAGGAAAAAGTCTAACTTATTAAGATCCGATGCTCGTCCTAAAGCTTCTACACCAGTAATAATAGTAGGAGTAATAAATTTCTTAGGGAGCTTCGGTAATCGTTTCTGTTTCTCCATCCTAGCCATAAGCCTAGTGATTAAAGGTAACTGAAACTCTTGTGATAACAAACTATAGATGCCCCCTAGTTGTCGTTCTATAGATTGTTGTATAACTCGTATTTCTTCGGCGGTTACTCTGTCAGCATTTCTTATGGTAGATTCAGTTAGAAGAAACGCATACGACAGACGCTCTTGAATGGCTTGACTCGTTGACGCAGCAATAGATAAGTCTTGGCTTTTCTGGCTCTGTAGTACAGTAACATCATTTGCTGAACCCTCCACAATACTACCATTTGCAGATTGAGCCAATGCTCTAGCTCTAGTAGTCCCATTTGGATTTACTAAGAATAATATTTTACTTGCTGCTGCTGCACCTTCAACAATAGCCATTGACAATCCTTCAAGAGACTTTAAGTCTCCTAAGTATTGCTCAACATAACCTCGTCCATAGTTCTCGCCTTCCACTCTATGAAGACGTAAAGCTATATAAGGCGATTTATCTTTAGCGTAAACTCCACGGCTACCCTCTATTTCTACTCCACCTACTTCTTGAAATACTTGACATTTTTTATCGGGAAGAGTTTCTATGCAAGTATATAAGTCTACAGATCCATCTGTATTAGGTGTTTGTGAAGCGATGGCTGATTGTATGTCTTCTGGTAAGACCGTGGGATTTACGCTTTCTTTTGTTACAATCTTAATGACGTTACCCATAGGGTCTCGTTCAACAACATAACGATCTAAATGAAAGACCCTCATACCGCCTTCATCAGGCATATGTACTAATACATTACCTGCTACTAAAAGATGTTTAACTGCTTCAAATGTAGCCGTTCTTATGTTATTTGTTTCGATCTCCTTCATAACTGCTTTTTCAATAGCAGACAAAGTAGACTCAACTTCAGTCTTTATATCAGGAACACCTTCGATTTGACGTAGTGCCTGGTCATCTAAAACCAACCGAAAGAATGGAGAACTTGGAGGTAATAAACTTAGTAGCAAAGCACTTGCTAAATTATTAACTCCTCTTGCTCCAGTACCATTATAAGGTGTATCAAAACGAGTAGCCGAAGAATGACCTGCATCAGGCACTAAAGTAGGAATGGTTAAACGACTACAATCTCTAGCTCGTTCTAAGAAAGAAAACCTTTGGGCTTCTAACTTTGTGTACATTCCTTGGGCTTGACCACTCATATTAGTATCCACCACCTACACCAGAACCACTTTGTCCAGCTAAAGGTATTCGTAATCTTCTTAAAAGACTGGTTCGAGGTCGTGTAGTACCTGATCTTCTTCTAGTAGCTTGACCTGCTCGTTGCATTTCCATAGCTGTTTCAGCAGGTTTTGGGGCTACTTTTTCAGGCTCAGGTAATGGCTCTGGAGGTCTTGGAGTTCTTGGGCGAGACGCTCTAGCCATGAGTGCAGAAGCTATGGCTCCAAATATTACTTGGGGTGGACACATAATTTTACCTCAATATATTTTCGTTCTGCTCGTTAAAGACTGATTGTAAATGATCTATAACTGAGCGTTGTCCTACTTTGTAAAAGATTTCTCTGTCAGTATCTTGCATTTTAGGTTGCACAACAGGGAAGTTATGGTCCAACCATTGGACTAATTCTTTTGAAATTGTAGGGGGTTTTTCCATATACTTGTTCTTATTCATTTTGCGTTCTCTTTCTCCTGAACAAACGCATACATAAGAATAATATAATTGATGACATCCATACAAGTATCTTTAAGAGATTCATCGGCTACTTCAAAAGATCCTGACTGAGCAAAGGTACTTAATCTAGACATCTTATCGGTAAGTCTTACTAAAAACCCTTGCTCTGTAGAACAAATACCCATGAGTTCACAGCGTTTAAAGTTACCAAAAGGATCAGTACCAGCTTTTCCTGTGTAATCCTTGTTCTTCTTTTCAGACAAAGCTCTAGCTTCATCACAAAGTAATTTATGTAATTCTAAATAACTGTTTCTGTGGTAATTACGGACGCTGTTGTCTGTGGTTTCCATAACTTAACCTCCTTTGTTGTACGGTTGTATTCACCGTTTCTTAAAATACGAGCGACTCGTGCTTGAGTCAATGCACACTCTTCGTCAAGGCCTTGCTTGCGATATGCATTTAAAACTTCTTCCCATGTCTTCTCCTGAAGAATTTTTTGTGCCGTCTTCGGACCAACAGTAGGGCAGCCCTGATACCCATCAGTCGAGTCGCCTGTGAGTGCTTGCGTAAGATGGTGGTAGTCGGCTTCTTCTTTAGATATTTCTTGTATTCCTTCGTCTGGTTTATTCGGGTTGTATAATTTCCCTGGTATTGTTTTAAGGTCTTTGTCTTCGGATATAATAATCGTATCAGTAACTTTTTTATTAAATCCTGTAGCCAATAACCCAAGAACATCATCAGCTTCCAAACGATCTTCAATAGCACAATTATATACCTCTTTTACATAGTCTCGTAGAACAGGGAATACTAACGGTTTTCTCTTAGATTTGCGGTTATTCTTGTATGTTTTTAGAACATCTTTACGCCAGTTCTCTCGGTCAGAAAAACAAACAATCATAGACGTAGCACCTACCTTTTCTTGTAGATCCGTCAACGCTATGTCCATTCTTTGTTTGCCTTCTTTTACGTCTGAGTGCAATGTCCAAACATCATCTCCCCAATCATAAGCGTATTCAATTGCTGTGCATACATTGTATAAAACTATATCACCATCAATAAGTGCTGTCGTCATCTTGGAGTCCTTCCCCTTTTACAGCAGCCATCTTAGCCACTTCGAGTAAACCTATAACTGAATAATAACATCCACCAAAGCAAATAAACAAGTCATCTTCTTTTTTAGTTCTTTTGGTAGACGCAATAAAAGCAAAGTCATCAAATCTTTTTATCAACTCTTTGACTAAAGCATCCGTGCTGTGGTACTCAATGTCTTTCATCGGTAATTCCTATAATCTATTTTTTTAAGTAACGATAATTCTTTTTTAAGTTCTGCTCTTTTCGTTGACTTAGGAGGGTACTTAGATATTTCTAACAGTATACGAGCTTGGTTTTGTTTCTCTTGTAAGTATGGAAGACAAAGAGATACACAGTTTCTCGCATTGTCACCATAGGCTCTCCACTCATAAGTAGCTCTCCATTGATCCTTATGGTTAGAACGCATACGTTTTTTAAAAGTTCCTTTAAACATTCCTTTGAACCATATTAAAGTTTTAGGATAACAATTGATAATACTAACTTTAGGTGTATTGCAGTATTGAAAACATCCCTCTCCATCTAGATACCCTGCTGCATAAGCAAGCTGTATTTCGTCAATGTGTCTCTGCCCAGTTTCTACCCACATTGTATTCTCCTGTGAGTGGACATTTAAGTTCGTAATTTCGTCCTGCCAATTCAATCCCTGAAACTCCTGCTTTTCCTGTGACATGAGCTATCTCCTTTGTTGTACAAGCCAACTGAACCTCATCGTGTATGTGTGCTACCTGAGCAACTTCCATAAGTAATTTATTTTTCATAAGAATAGCCCACATATTTATAGTAGCGTCCTTCATTACCACCGCACCTGCTGATTGCAATAAAGTATTCAAAGCACTATGAGCCGATCTGCAAGGTAATTTTCTACCATCTAAACCCTCTAAGTATCCCTTAGTTTTTACTTTGTATTCTACTAAAGTTCTTAGTTTTTTAAGAGCAGGAATCTTTGAGTAAAATTTATTTTGTAATTCTTTACCATCTCTTGCTGATCCATTAATAATTTTACCCAAGCGAGTAGGACCAGCACCATAACACAACGCATAGATCATAGTCTTAGCTTGACTTCTAGAAGACAGTCCCGCAGCCTTTTGATTTAATGTGTGTATATCTCCCTCACAAACTTCTTTAGCATACGCTCCGTTGTCAAAATAAGCCATAAAGTGACCTAACATTCTTAGCTCCAAACCACTAGCATCCCAGCCACATAAATACTTGTAACCTATTGGTGGCACAAAAAGCTCACGGCATTGTTTGCCAAAGGGTACATTTATCGCAGGTACTTGTCCTAAGTTCGGACTGTTATGTGTGCATCTACCTGTAACTGCTCCATTGGTATTTACACGACCATGTATGGCTGATGTAATTTCATTGTAAGCTGTCATCCAAGATTGTTTTCCTTCGGCTAGTTGACCTAATCTTTTACTAACTGTTAAATACTTACAGAGAATCTCAGCTTCTTCGTAGGGTAAAGCCTTAAGAATTGATTCGTCTATCTTAGGTTGACCACTTGGTGTGTAGGCTTCAGGCTTCCAGTTGTACTTATTGATTAAACATTTAGCAATCTGATCTCTAGACCCTGGATTAAAGGGAATGATTTTCTTTTTGTTGTCTCCTCTAAAAATAGAACTATCACGATGCCCATCTTGTTTAGCTAAAGATTTTGTCTTGTAGTGAACCTTATGTCCTCCACAAAGTACATACCAAAAAGATGGTGTCTTCATTTCTATAATGGTAGGAGGAAAAATATCTTGCAGTTGTTCTTCGTATCCTGCTTTATGTTGTAACAAAGTAGCATGTAACTCTTGAGCTTTCTTTAGGTCAAACCCAAAGCCAGTCTTCTCCTGATGACGAATGATTTCTGCAAAGCAATGTTCAAGTTCTACCGATTCATTCGTAAGGTGTTCTCTCTCGATCTCCTTCCATAACTTACAGGTAACCTCAACGTCCTGCATACAATACTCATTCATCTCTGGAGTCCACTCATCGAAATCTGTAAAGTCACCTTTGTGTAAACTTAAACGATGACCCCATGCTTTGAGAGAGTGACTACCTATAAGTTCTCTAGGAAATTTTTTTCGTTTCCAATCATCGTCTCCAAGATCAGACCAACATAACCTAGACATCAGTAAAGTATCTCTAAGCATCCCATGAAATTTAAACTCAGGGCAAACTCTTTTGATTGCAGGTATATCAAACTGATGGGCATTGTGTCCAACAATAATGTCTGCATGTTGTAACCTATCTATACCTTCAAGTATGTTGTCTTGGCTAGTGTCGTACACCTTAACTTCATCTTCAGTAACGTCTTTTATAGCAAGACAATGAATAGTGTGTACATCGGTAAGATTCAACCAGTCTTCTATGGGGTTAGTTTCAATATCAAATATTAGTGTGTGCATGATTCCTCCTTAATGGTTTTTAAAATAGCTTCACCTATAAGCATAGGTATCTGTGGTACTACACTATTACCTAAGGCTTTAATTCTGTGTGACCTATTGGGTAACCCATCAACCACTCTACCCACGTTGGGTTCAGATAACCACCAGGGGCTTTCTCCAAGTAGGCTACTTCTGTCTCTAGATATTTCTTGTGTCTCAAATTCGCCATGCCCTCCGTCAATCTCATGTTCATCCCTTTTGCTGCTCGTGGAGTTGGAAACATCATGTTTGTTATTGCTTTCCCGTATTGAACTTGTTCTGCAAGATTCCCTGGCGGTACTGTTGTTCTGCCTATACTTGTTCGATATTTTTTCCTTTTTTCTAGTGCATCCTTTGAGCGTGTGCTTATTTGTGTTGCACTTGGAGTTAGCCACAATCCAGACCCTTTCTCTTTTGTGCCACGCACCAATGCTGCTCGCTGAAATACTAAACGTCCTTGCTTGGTAGCCTTCGCTTTCCAAGTTATCGAGTACGGTGTCGAGACCGAGTTTAATGTGTCCACTAACATTCTCTCCAATAACCCAAGACGGTCTACACTCTTTGACAAGTCTAAACATTTCTCCCCAGAGGTGTCTTTTGTCTCTCTCCCCAGCTTGTTTACCTGCGACTGAGAAAGGTTGGCATGGGTATCCTCCTGTGATAATGTCTGGTCGAACAATTCCATCTGCTCTAAGTTTTTCATAAGTTAATTCCTTCACATCTGAATAAATAGGTACATGTGACCAATGCTTTTTTAAAACTTGTTGAGGAAACTTTTCAATCTCACAGAAAGCTACCGTTTCAAATCCACCAGTCCACTCTAGACCTAAACTAAATCCGCCAATACCAGAAAACAAATCTAATACTTTTAATTTATTCATGGTTCATCATTATCCTTGTCGGGTTTTGTTTCAACCATTCTTGAATAATTGGATCGTCTTCTAGTTGATCTCTTAATCTTCTCAACATTCGTTTGTGCAAATCATGGCAACCTTGAGCCGTTATAGAAGTCCCCTGCTCACTTTCAGACTCCGTAATAATCTCAGCAATCTCTTTCCAAGTTAAGTGTCTACCCTGATCCAAGTAAAGCCTCCACCTTGTTCCAATATTTTAAAGTTGCTTTTTTGGTATGACCCTTTGGTCCGCCATTATGTATTCTTGCCAATGTTTGCAAAGAACAATCAGGTTTAGCGTATCGATCCCAGTACGACATCATAATCCACTCTGAGTAATGTTGTTTCTTACAGTCTTGATACGTCCCACCAATCTCAGGATGGTGCATAATTGCATCTTGCCAGTATGCTTTTGATATCTGGTAAGGACCAATACTTAAACCACCATCACCTACTGCTTCTGATGGATTCTTTTCTCCACCAGTTTCAACTTGTCGGATTGCTTCAAAAAGGGATCGAGGATATTGCATGTACATCTTCCTGTTCCTGTGGAGTCCAATCAACTCCACCTTGTTCTGTAAGTCTTCCTGTTGTTTTATCATACCTGAGTTTACAGGCGTATCCAACTGTTCCGCTATGTCTGTTTTTAAGGACATGTATACTAGTGGTGTTTCCATGTTCTTCATCGGTAACATTTCTGGAACAGGAAATAATTTGGTCGGCAACATGTGCAATACTGCTAGACCCCCTAAGAGCATTAATACTAACATCCATTCCATCTTCATAGCCACGGTCTCCTGTTGGTCGTTTTAGCTGTGACACCAAGAATAAAGTTATACCTAATTCTTCAACAAGCATTCTTAGTTTCGTCACCGCTACGTCTATAAGTTTTCTCTCGTTATCTCCTTCAATACCTGAGACTACTATAGACAAGTGATCTAAAAACAAATGAGAACACCCCATCTGTCTATGCATATATCGGATCTTTGACAGTAAGTTCTCAAATTGAATTGAACCAAAATGGTCATAAAGTGCTAATTTTTTATCAAAGTTTGCATCGTGGAATGCTTCCGATAATTCTTCATCGGTAAACTTATGGTGATATGGTGCTGAATTTAGGTGCAACCCAATCATTCCCCTAACTGTTATAGCTATAGATTCTTCCAAAGCAATATACCCTACGTTCTTGTCATTCTTAATTAACCAATAAGCTAACTCACGACACACCGAACTTTTACCAACACCTGTTCCTGCACAAAGAACAACCATAGAATGTTGATGGATACCATGAGTTAAATCTTGTAGTCCTTGCCAAGGGTAAGGGACTGATTCAACTTCTTTGTCTTCTAATAATCTTTGTATAAGTTCATCACCACTTACAATACCATCTGGTCTATACACTTTAGCATCGTAAATAGCAGACACTAACTCTTTAATGTTGCCTTCCATAAGACATTCATTAGCGTCTTTGTTTGGTAGACCTGTTACAATCTTTGCTTTCCCTGGTTCTAACAACAAAGCACATTCACTCGCTGCTTCTCTTCCAGGTTTATCATCATCAAAACATATAACAATAGAATCAAATGTAGATAAAAACTCTATGTGTTTCTTAAATGTTTTAGAAGCTGAATTAGCTCCATGACTAAGAGAGACTACACTAGCTTTTCCATTGAAGGCTTGAGCAATACTAAGAGCATCGAGTTCGCCTTCTGATACAATCAGAAAACGCCCACCTTCTCGGCACATATGTTGACCAAAAAACCCGATGCCCTCAGTATCACCTACCCAAGAAAACTTCTTCCCTTCAAGTCGTAACTTCTGAGCTACCACTTCTCCCTCTGGATTCTTATAGTTAGCTATATGACAAAACTTACCTTTGTATTGTCCTACTTGATAGCCAAACTTTCTGCATATATCTTCAGATATACCTCTAGTTTTCAAATGTTTATACTCCCCCTCAATAATTCCTTTTATTTCTTTAGTAACAGTCACAAGTTCTCCTTCATTTGATTTCCAGTTACCACACCCAAAGCAATACGTATGGTCTGTGTATACTGCTTTGTTATCTTTCGATCCACAATCTTCACAAGATTCATGTCGTAGGAACGAGGAAGAATTCAATTCGTGGTCCATTCTCGTCCTCCCATCTTTTTTCAGCTAGTACCCTAACTATCTGTCGGTCATCTTCATACAAGATTCCATTAGCACAGTCAAATAAAGCCTTGCAATAATTATCAATATCACCGTTTGGTTTATCTAACTTTGTACTCTTAGGTTTCTTGCAGTAAAACCATACGAAGACTTCCAGGGGACAAGAAAAAGGTTTCCCTAGTGCCTTGTACCCCCTGAAAAAATCTTCGGCTTCTTTACGAAATGCTGTATATTTTTTTCCGTAAAATACCTTACCGAAACGCGGAACGATAGGACGTGTTGCAACTTGGGGTATGATTGGAATTGTATACAGCTTAGACATTAGAACGGCATATCGTCTGAGAAATCTTCAGTCGATCCTTTACTATCATCTGTAGAAGCTATGGCTTCAAATCCATCTTCCTCATTGAAACCAAATCCTGAACCTGAACCTCCGCCATATTCAATAAGTTCAAGTATCTGTACGGCTTTAGGTCTTAGACTTAAACCACAACCAAGAGCAGGAGCATACCAAGTGTAGACTTCATAACCAATACGAACAATAGAACCTGATCCAACCTTAGGTCTGTTCTCACTTGTGAGTACATTGTTTTTCGCATCGTATAAAATTGGACGTTGAGTTCCTTCTTTGCCGTCCCTGGATTTCCACTTGGCTTTTAGTTTGAACTTAAAGTCCCACTCATCCGTCTTCTCTCCGTTCTCGTCCGTCACCTCTTCGCATGGGAAAGAATGTTTCTTCAGTTTTTTCTTCCCTTGTTCTTTCAAACATTCGTTGTAGTGCTTCTCAAAGATATCTTCAAGAGAAACAATAATCTTATCTGCATCATCTGCATTCAACCTTAGATTTATTTTATATTCTCCATCAGGATTAAACTTACGGTCTGGCTCAGTTAGCCAAGGGTATATAGCTTTTCCTTTTGGTGTGGTCAGGTGTGGGAATTTCTTACGATTCATGTTTACCTCCTTAGGCAAAGTAGTAGTCAGAATCTAGGATATTACGAATATCAATAGACCCTAACTTTGGAACATCAGGTAGTACAACTCCAACAGGAAGCTGACTTTCAATTTGTGTTTTAAACATAGTCAGTTGACAATCAGAAAAAATATCAACCGTAGCTTGTCTTAGTGAAGTAGCAAGTATGCCACTATCTACAGCATTAGTCGCATAGCTATCGTGGACCATACTGTATTCTGTTATACCATTTGCTTTCGCTATGTTTATAGTTCTAAACAATAACGCTTTGTCTTGGCTATGCACAAAGTTAGGGCAAATACCATTTACATTTTTACGATGAGAGATTTGACCAGTCGCATAGTTAATCCTATGTCTTCTAATCGTATCACCAATACTTGTCTTTATTTCTTTCGAGGCTTGTTTAGAATACTTTTGGTTGACAATAAATCCATCACTCGTAATCCAACGTGGAGTAATTCCATTTTGTAAACAAACCTTTGTAACATCTTGTAACCATTGCATCCCTACCTTTGCACCAGTCACTACGTCATCAATAGCATCCCACACAAAGTTTGATAAGAAGTTACACGGTTTATAAAACTGTGGACTGAAAGGATTCTCTCTGTCCCCTATTTTTACTTCTTCAAAAAACCAATCAGTTACATATTCTTTACAAGAGTGACGACTAAGACTGTAAGGTACACACATCGTAGGACGCTTGGCTACCTTACGATCTACCCCAAACTCTAACCAAGTTCTAGCCATAGGATCATCACTTGCTTTTAATCTTTCAATACATCTATTAGCAACTAACTGATACAAATCTTTAGGGCTATCCGATGGTAGTACATTAGTAGCATAGCAACCTTGTTCATCATGTAACATAATAGAATACAGTTGAAGTCCTTGGTTACTTGCATCTTGAGCTACTGGTACTCTTGTTCTAGTTCCATAACCATTCTCAAAGAACTCTGCAAGTTCTAAACAAGACGCTAAGAATTGCCAGGGCTTGTCTGCATTGGTCCATTGATTGTTTTCTAAGGGATCTTTATGTATAGCTTTGAATAACTCACGGTTACTAAATACCCAATCTAATCTTTCCTTAAATGGTTTCTTATCAAGTCCCCAACAATTAGCTGTATGTATACCTAACCAATGCACATGGTCTTCGCTCTTTATTTCTTTACCTTCGTAAAACTGTAACAATCCTTTACTTTGATCATTACCCATTTGAGATAAATAAACTGGTGTGTCGTAACACCTACCTCTCCAGTCTAAAGTTTTAGGGAAATACAAAGGGTAATTAATAAATTTATCTGCTAAGAATAAAACTTTAGCAAGCTGTAATCTTTTAGATCGATCAGCTTGGTTAATAATATGAATGTCTCTAGCTTGTCTCTTCCATAACTTAATAGCTTCGTCATCACCTTCAGGAAACACAGGCATCTCTATATCATTAGCTCTTGGTAAGACACCATGATCGTTATTAGTTTCCCAAAAGTATTTCATTACTTGGTAGACATCATCATTGATACTAAACTTTGTGTTCTGCATAGTGTTCACGGCGTTGTACACTTCAGGCATTTCACAGTTGTTTAGTTCTTCAAGTATGTCTTTGTTGTAAGTTTTTACCATCGGTCTTCTTGTTACGATCTCATTCGGATACCCGCCGTCAAACAATGAAGTCCAATCTTTAGGTTGAACAATCGTAGGCATGTAGACTGGTGTAAGTATTTCATGTTGAGCATGAGATTCTTTCAGCCAATCCAATAAGTCTTGCGTAGGCTCTACAATAGTGTGGCTTCTATTAAATACATTGGTAATAGTTTTTATTTCAATGAGTCCTGTACTGATTCGCATAAGCTCGACTAAAACTAAACCACAAGCAGTCGCATCGCCTTTACTCCATCTTGGTATTGGTAACCCTCGGTGCTTGGCGGTCTTCGTTAAGAATTTTATTTTAGCTTGGTATCCTTTGGTTGACTTCATTCTTCCTTCAATGTCAGCCCAATGCTCAGGAAAATTTTTTTTCATACGACCAAACCTATGCTCATCCTCCAAGTACTGACCGATCTTTATAGCTATATTCGTTAGGCTTCTCCTCTGACTGATACCATCCAGTACAATACGACAAGCAAGACCACAGATTAAATCATTAGGTAACAACTCAAAGTATGGTAATACTCTGTGCTTACGTCCTGCTGAAGTCTGTGCTTGGGTCTTCCATCTTTGTAATTCTTTTTCTAATTGGTCTATGGATTTACTAAGAAGATACTTAGAGGCTGTACCATAGGTTTCTAATTCTTGTTGCTTCGCTCTGAGTATGGTCTTCCAATATCTCTCTTTTCCCATAGAGATCATCTGCGTATCCAAATCCGTTTGTTTCATAGAGCTTCCCTGCTTTATATTAGTATATCAAAGTTTATTTATAGCGTTGACTAAATCTTCCTGTTGCAAATGACTATAACGAACCACCATATTTATATCTTTATGTCCACTCAACTGCTGAACAATCCTAAGGTTTACATTCTTCTGAACTAAAGTAGACACAAAGGTATGACGACAACTGTGTATCTTTGCGTCTTCCCCTAAATCTAACACTCGTTTCATCTTGTCCCATCTTCTGCGTAACTGATCGTAGTCAAGACGAAACATATCAGGGTAACGACTAAAGGTTTCTTTCACTCGGTCAGTCATTGGTATGGATCTTGGCATACTGTTCTTGGTGTCTGACAAATGGATCACACCATCTCTTAAATCATTAGGCTTCAAAGAAATCAACTCTGAGCTTCTCATCCCAGTATCTAACAAGATAACAATCATATCTCTAGCTTCTGGATCTATCTCTTGGAGAGTCTTTAAGATTAGTTCTTGTTCCTCCAATGTAAACCAACGCATTCTCCCTGGAGGTTCTTTAAGTCTCTTAGGGAAATTAGGCATAGCAGGTATGACACCAAGATCATACGCCGTCTTACAAATAACCCTGAGGTTACTTAGTTTTTTATTGATGGTACTTGGTGAATTACCCTCCTGATCTCTTAGGTACAGGACTAAGTTGTCTATCGACTCACGGTCTAATAGGTTTAACGAATAGTCCTCCCCAAAGTAAAACAAAAGAGACTTTGTGTTACACCAAGTTTTCAGTTCACTCTTGGTATTCTTCCATTGAGATTGATACGTCCATTCCGCCATTTTACCCAAAGAATCACATAAGAAATTACCCTTTGAAGACTTAAAGTGTTGACGTTTACCTGCCAACAACTGAGCTTTCGTTTGGGCTTCCCATAGCTTCGCTGAATCTAACGATTGAAAAGACTTGCGGTATCTCTTGCGGTTATGAGTAAAATCTACACGGTAAGAATTATTCTTTAGTTTTATCATTAATCCTCCAGTCACGACTAAAGTAACCTGCGGATTCCCATTTGTCAACCGATAAGAATACATTCACGACTAAAATTATGGTCACGACTAAAAACTATCATTAACTATCACGACTATCATCACTATCACGACTATCATCACTATCACGACTATCATTAACTATCACAACTATCAAGACTATCACTATCACAAAAAAAC
>CEQB01037825.1_pt1 | contig 14519 bp, 19 predicted proteins | sample 530581 | NCBI WGS metagenome assembly CEQB01 (sample SAMEA2620588, study PRJEB7988) | marine metagenome | biome: marine biome (ENVO:00000447); feature: deep chlorophyll maximum layer (ENVO:xxxxxxxx); material: "saline water (ENVO:00002010), including plankton (ENVO:xxxxxxxx)" | depth 75 m
ATCAAACTCTTTTAATAATTCCCAAATTTTATCAATTTGTTTTTTAGTATACCACTCTGATAAGACTTTATATATTTTATCGTAATTACTCATTCTTCTTACCTTTTCCCTTCGTCTCTTTGAGCACTGGATGTAGGTATGGTGTCAAATCTCTTGCACTATTTGCTATATCCTCGAGCACTCTGTTCAGGTCTAGCTCACTCGTATCGACTTGGTACTCTTTTCCGTCGACAAAGACATAGAGTGCACCTAGCTCTGCGTTATTAATAAAGTAATCTTGATTTATTTCTTTTTTACTCATCTTTTCACCTCGTCTGTAAGTTCGTTTAAGTTGTGTGTAGTAGTGTCGATACTAGCTAAAGGAAATAAATCCGATATACCAGTTCCATTATCTACTGCAACGTGTGCCAATGTCATTTTCATACCTGGTGGTAGTGGCACTGGTTTTTTAGGCTCAAGTACATATAAATATGTACCCTCGGAAAACCCTCGACCCTCAAAGCACTTTAGGCTTTGAGCACCTTGTTTGTTTACTTGTCTGTACTTTGTTACTTTCATAGCACCAAAGTCTAGTTTGTCTCCGTATATGTTCTCAAACATATTAGTCCTCCTCTTATCTTTCTATGGTTATTGTTATTCTCTTTATCTTGAAAGAAGGTTCATACTTCAGTTCTCCATTCTCCCACTCTAAATCAAACACTTCTGCAATGCCAATATCATTGACTGCTTGTTCTTTGATTATATCAAGTATGTTTTCAAATCTAGGTTTGATTGTATCAATAGTAGTCGAAGTATTGCCATTTTTTTTCCAGTTTAATTCAAATTTCATTTTTCCTCCACATTGCTAATCTTGTTGGTGTTTCCCTCTTCGCGACTCTATCATCCACTAAACTTTTTACCAAACCTTTAGCACTTTTATAAGCCCAAGTGCTCATTCTCTCTACCATTGAGGGTTTAACCTCAACATCACTATCGGCAAGATTGAAGTTCTCGTGGTATTGTTCTAGTAAATCATCAATGTAGTCACATAAGAAAGCATATTCTATTGTACCTTCATCTGTTGGTAATGTTTTAATAGCTCTTATCTCTTCAAATAAGTGTGGAACTATTACGTTTCTATATCTATCGAGCAATAGCTTTGCTTGTTTCTCGTTCATTATTCGTCTCCTTCATAAGTTACTTGACATTCGTAGATAGTATTTCCTTCTTTGTCCTCTACTTTAGCCGGACGTTGAAAGAACATAGCTAATCTTGTTGGTATTACCTTGGTCTCGTTACACTCTGTGCAACATCTACCATTGGTAAGTGGTTGAGCATTGTGACCTTCTCGCCACATCACTTCTCCAGTCTCAGGATGATACTGGAAATCTATTTCATTATCACATATTGAACATTTTTTAATCATATTAACTCCTTCGTGGTTAAGAGCAGAGGGAATGAGGCAAATGAATAAGTCACACTAAAGGAAGACCTCACTCCCTCCACGAGTAGTGTTCTCGACAAAACACCAAAATTGTAAGTTGAAAATCGCAAAATCATCGACATAACTTACGGCAAATTTTTGAAAGTGTCAAGTTTTTTTTTATTCTATGTCGAACAATAACTAGATATGCCGACTTTTGTTGATGTTTTACTTGAGCACTAATTAGACGAGCACAAACAAAAAACCCTCGACGATTGCCGAGGGTTCTCTGTGTTCTTCTTTTTAGATAATGCTAAAAAGAAGGGGGATATTTCTTAAAGCAAGGCGAGCACTTTAAGCCGAAGAAGATACCATACCTATCGAACCTTCTCCAGGGATGATACCATTCTCCACTGAATGGACTCTTCTCCATTTTTATCTCAGATTCCTTCTTACAAATCTGACAAGATACGTCAATCTTACTCATTATTTACCTCCTTTGCATTTACATTTTGGAAAACATTCTCGAGCATTATAACTGCCACATTTTCTGCATCTAAACATTATTCGTCCTCCTCGTTGTAAAAGTGCAAGTGCTTGACTACGTCCATAAGTTGGAAGATAGCATTTAGTTCATCTTCTCCTTGGTATTCCATAGCCTCCTCGAGCCCTCCAGTCTCTTCGATTATCGTCAAACAATCTTGAAGACTCGTCAAAGTGTGTCTGAACACATTCTGAGAGTATCTCGGATGATTTAGTAGTTCTCTGTCTATAAGTTCTCCATTTGGAAAAGCCATAATTTATTCTCCTTTTAGTTTCCCCTCGACGTTATTGCCGAGGGGATAGTGTTAGTGTTAGTCCTGGATATGTCCTAGGACGTTGGTTAGTATGTCGTCGAAGTGGTCTGTCTTACCGACGTAAACATCTGACTTGGTCATCTGTTTGAGCACATCGATATTTCTCTCGACGTTGTGGTCGACATAGAATGGACGACCTAGTCCACCACCAAAGCCGAGACAATCTCTCCAGTATTGGAAGATTAAGTCTCTGAATATTCCTGACGAGCAATAGTTAACTAGCTTTGTCTCGTTCAGAGGAACACCTGAAGGCTTAGCAATGAACTTAGTTACACCGAGGAAACTGCCCTCAGGGAAGTGCTCAAAGTGTGAGTTGTGTCGTTGGTCTGAGTTAAACTCTGACGTAGTACCGAACGCAATCTCTGTCGAGTAGCCTTTCTTCTCAAGGGTCTTGCAAATTGCAATAGCTCGAGTTGCAGTCTCGAAGATTCTCTCGGAAGGAACTGAACAAGACTGAGCATAGTCGATAAAGATTCTGACTGACTTCTGTCTGTTGTTCCTCTTGTAAGACTCCATAGGGTCTACACCGACCATAGCTTTGTCGATGTTGACGATGCAACCGGCTAAGTCTCGACGACGTTTACGACGAGTGTCTTGACCAATGTTACCGAGCTTAGCGACGTTGCTAGGGTCGGCGAGCACCTTGGACTTCTCGTTCGCGTAGTACTCCCAACCTTCTTTCGTTGCATAGCCTCGACGAAGAGACTCGAGCAACGTCTTCCTGGAAGTATAGTCGAGCACTTCCTCGAAGTCTGAGTAGTGTCCAACGCGTTCTAAGAACAATTCGTTCTCAGGACTTTCTGCTTTCATCTCGTCTAAGAACTCGACGAGACTACCGAACTCCTGAGAGACTACCGACTTAGTTTTCGTCAAGCCTCCATAGTGATTGGTCTCTACGCGTGAGACTTTGCTACGCGTAGCAGTCAATGGTCTGTTGTTCGCGTTCTTAGCCATTATGCACCCTCCACTGAGAAGAACTCGTCTTGGTCGACGTTGATAGTGACGAGACCGAAACGTCTCTTGCTCTTGTCTCGAGATACTCCGATTGAGTGTAGCTCGTCGTCTGACCAGTCCTGAAGGTAAATCTTGAGCACCTCCTCAGGTCTCCAACCTTCGCGTACTAGCTTAGCTCCTTGCTCGATAAATCGAGGGGAACAAAGCTTTCTGATTTGTTTCTCAGGTCTGAAGGAATGTTCGACGATAGCATCGAAGATTCGACGTAGCTCGATAACAAATGGTTTCACGTCGAGCATCTCCTCACTAGTCAACCAAGGCATCGTCGGATAGTCGACGAAGTCGTCCTCTAGTCCGGCGATAGCATTGACGATTCTTCTGTCGACCTCCAACGCGAACTTGGAACAAGTGAATCTGTCGAGGGTAGCATCGTCAAGCTCCTTACGCACGTAGTTACCGACTGCCATTGCGTCCTGAGCACCTCCCCAAGTGTTTGCCGAAGTTATGACGTAGCACTGAGGATGACGAATAGCTAGCTCATTCCCTTCGCGAAGAGGAACTGAAATTTCGTCGTTCGCGAGCAGTTGGTTCAGACCGACGAGGACATCAGGGTCTCCATTGTCAAACTCGTCGAGAAGAATCGTACCACCATTCTCGACGATGTCCAAGAATTTTGTCGACTTGAAATCGCCATTGATGACCATTCTCCCAGTCAAGTGAGCCTCGGAAACTCCGGCACTTAGCGAGATAGGATAGAACCTATCGTCGTCGTGACCTAGCTTCGCGTTCAGTTGCTTGCCGATTGTCGTCTTACCAGTACCGGCACCACCGACGAGAAGAACTTGTTTGTTCGTCTTGAGCATCGAGTGAATCTGAGGCATAGCCCAGTGCTCGATAAGACCATTCTCGTCCTTCGTAGGTGAAGGCGTACCAGGGTTATCTCGGTTGACGATAGCATCAAAAAGCTTGTCGAGCTTGTCGTCGGTTGAGGATTTGTACTCGTCGAACTTCTTCTCGAGACCAGTATCAGGTGCTCCCTCGGTGCTCGGTTGTGGTTGTTCTTCGCGTTCAGGTTGCTCCTCAGGTTGCTCCCCAGGTTGCTCGTCGGTGAAGTGTTGTCTAAGTTCCTGAGCTAGTCTCTTCAGAGAATGCTTGTTTCCATCTCTGATTTCTTGACGCATCTCTGATGCATCAGAACGCGTGATAGCTCCAAACTCCTCTGCGACGTTGACTGCATCGCGTAGGACTGGTCGCATCTCGTCCTTCACTCTCAGGCTACCAAGAATAGCCTCTCTTAAAGCTCCTCTAATCATATCGTTTTCTATTTTCATCTCTGACCCTCCTTCGGTCTTTGGTGTTGGTGTTGTTAGTTTTGTCGTCTTATTCTTACTCGGTGCTCTCATTATCTACCTCCTTCGCGTAGTAGTCCATTGATTGCGTCCTGGAATCTCTTAGCTCTATCGACACAAATCACGTCGAGTGCTCGGTGGTATGGGTGGTCGAACTCCTCGTGTTTTGAGTCGACAACCTTGAGCATACTATTCCAAGCCTCGAGGTAACCGACGATGAAAGCATCGCCTGATTCCTCTTCGCGTACGATTCCCTCGGCTATGAGGTGATTCGTAGTAAGCCATTCTGCTACGCGTAGTTCGTGTTGCTTATATAATTTCACGCACGTAGAAAGCTCGTCAGATTTCTCGAGGACGAGTTGATTGTATCTTACGCGTAGAGAGTGTTCGAAATCGGGATTTCTTGGCTCTTCTTCGCGTACCATTGTTCTCTCGATGTAAGAACGCGTAGTGCTCAATATGTCGATTGAGTTCGCGAACGCATCGCTTGTTACTATGTGTGCATCTCTCTGAGATAACTTATTCATTTTCTAGCTCCTTCGCTATGTCGAGACATTGGTGTTGTCTCCTCGACGTGTCTCGTTTTTCGTCGATGAGTGCCAAAGTTTACGAATTCCTCACATATAATGCAAGCACTAATTCATTTTCTCGAGGGTACTCAGTACGCGTTACGCGTTCGGTACTCTTACGCGTAGGAAGACTAGGTGCTAGAATTTGACGTTTGTCGTCATAAACGTCGTCGACAAAACTTGCGAAAAAAAAATCAGAAAGTGCTCAAAAAAGTGCTCAAACTGCTTTCGCCTGCGTGCTCAGATTCTAACCCAATCTCTAACTTTACCGACGAGACTCAACGACTTTTTCCTAACCTAGAACCGACAAGGGGGGGCTTGTGCACACAAAAAAAGAACCTCACACATACTTAAGCTATTTTTTTAGTTTGGGTTGTGTCTCTAAGTCAAGATATATAAAGAGTTGGAGGGTTCGCTAACTATACTAACTATACTAGCTAGAGGTTTGACGCTAGTTCTAGCTAGAAATTAATGAGTTTTAGTACCGAAGTCAAGGAATATCGTAAAATAGATTATAAAAAAATTTTTTAAAAAAAATCTTGACAAATGTAAAATATAGTTTATAAACTTATTTAGTGACCAAAGCACTTAAAATACCAAGTAGTAATCTAAAACTAGAAATTAATGGTCACACCTATACTATTCGTTTTATTTCAGGCTCTAAGGCAGATTTTGGTACAGATGATACCGAGATATTAGGTGCTATATCTATGCGTCAGTGCGAAATCATTATAGAGGCAGAAATGAAACACTCTAAAATACTAGAAGTATTGTGTCACGAAGTAATGCACGGTATAACTTTTGGTACAAGTCTTGAAATGTCAGAAACACAAGTACAGGTAGTAGCTAATAGTTTATATAGATTAGGCTTTGGTAACTACTTATGGGAAAAATCTGGAGGTAAATATGATTCCTAACTATGATGCTATCATAAAAAGAGCTAAATCTTTATGTGATAACAAGAATATTGACTATGCACAGCAAAAAGAACCTTTTTCTAACTTTGAAATGGTAGAATCTTTAAAAATATGTGATACACCTACTGGTATTTTAGTAAGAATATCAGATAAAATTGCTAGAATTGCTAATTTATTGAAGAGAAAAGGCGAAAAAGCAGTAAAAGATGAAAAACTTGAAGACACAATGCTAGATTTAATAAATTATAGCATAATTTTATTAAGCTACTATATGTATATTGAAAATTCATTGCATATTTTAGACAAAGAGGAAAAAGAAAATGATAATTCCAGGTAAAATACACGAAGTAACGTTAAAAAAGCCTAAAGTAAACATTCATTGCCTTACAGATGTACACGTAGGTAGTAAAGTATTTGATAGAATGTTATTCTTAAAGGTTGTAGACAAAATAAAGAAAGACCCAAATGCAGTTTGGTTTGGAAATGGAGATATGTTAGAGTTTATACCACCAAATTACCATATTCCTGAAGGAGACCAGGCTTTTAACAATAATGAGCAGTATGAACAGTTTGTAAGTATGATAAAACCTATTAAAGATAAGTGTTTATTTGTTCGTGGTGGTAATCACGATACATTACGTTCTGTTAGGCTTGCAGGTATTGATATAATACGTGTTATGTGTGATGATTTAGAAATACCTTATTATCCATTTCCTGGATATACAGTAGTAAACTACAAAGGTGGTTCATTTACATTCGCTAGTGGTCACGGTAAAAGTGGAGCTAAGAATGGAGATATGGAGTTACAAAGACTAAGAAACATTTTTCCTGATGCCGATATGTACTATTTAGGTCACAATCACCAGCTTTACGCAAAACCTATTGATTCTTTTGAAATCTTCAAAGATAATGAAGAAGTTAAAAGACAATGGTTTGTTAGGGGTGGTTCTTTTATAGGATATGCAGAATACGCACGATATGCTATGTTTGAGCCACAAACTAAAGGTTGGGTAGAGGTTAGGCTTAGTTCTAATCAACCTGAGTATATAGTTCATAGAAAATGAAAAAAAGAACTATTAAAGATAAGGAGCACATAGTATATGAAAATATCGATGAACTCAGGCAGGTTATGCCAGATATTAAAATATATGAAGATTGGAGAAATGCTCCCCTATGGTCTTGGGTTTTGACAGATGATGGGCAGGTTTGTCAAATTATAGACAAAGGAACATTAAACAATAGAGAATATATAAGAACGGCTATCGGAATGTTTGCTTGTGCTCCTTCTCAACGTATGGAAGGAGAACTACGTAAAAACATATATAACTTTAATGGTATAAACAGTAAAGAACATTTTAAAGCAAGAAATAGTCCTACTAAACAAGAATTTTTATTTGCTAAGTATGTAGTTAAAGGTGAAAAGGTAATTGACGCATACAAAAAAGCTTTTCCTTCTGCTAAGTCAGAAGATTATATAAAATCTCAAAGCACAGCTTTGATGAAAACTAAAAGGATAGAAACATTGATAGATAAAGAATTAGAAGCATTATTAGAAAAAGTTGAGATAACACCTCAATATTTACTAGAAAAAACAAAAGAAATAGTAGATAAGGTAGATGTCAGAGACAATGACAAGTTAAATTCTATAAAAATACTAATGGAGCTCTCAGGTATGTTAAACAAAAAAGAAAAACAAACTGAGTCTATTGCACTATTTAGTGGATTTTCAAATGAACAATTAAAATTATTAGAGGGTAACAATGTCAAAAAAATCGCCGAACAAACCAGGGAAGTGTCTGATATGCCAGAAACCGATTAAACTAACTCAAACTTTTATTTCTATATACGATGTATTGTTTGATGATTTTGTTGATATTCCTGTTGATAAATATGTTAGTGTAAATTGTAACTGTTTATCTGTATATAATAAAGAAGCTGAGTTAATTGGCTTAAATAAAACATTTGTAGAGCAACACGGTGAAGCCTAATATATCAGAAAAAGAAGAGTTGCTATATAAAGCATCTAAAGATTTAATACTGTTTGGTAAGTTATTCTTACCAAATGATTTTTTACATAAATCTGCATCACCTCCTTTTCATTACGACTTAGGTAAAAAATTGATTAGTACAAAACCTGGAGCACGTATTTGTAACGTGCTACCTAGAGGTTTTGGAAAATCAGTATTAATGAAAGCAGCAATAATGCATAAATTGTGTTTTGGTAGTAAAGACGATGCAATGTTTATGGCTTGGGTTGCTGAAGAACAAGGACAATCTATTGACCACGTTAAGTATATACGTTCACACTTAGAAACAAACCAAGCTATAAGATATTACTTTGGTAACCTTTGTGGTGGTGATGTTGGTAAAAGATGGACCGAAAAAGACCTTATAACTACAAAAGGTCATCGTATTATAGCAAAAGGTACTTCACAGCGTTTAAGAGGTCGTGCAGAAGTAGACACACGTTATACTGGTATTATACTAGATGACTTTGAGTCAGAATTAAATACAAAAACTGCTGTACGTAGAGATGAAATTAAACAATGGATTGTATCTACAGTTTATCCTGCATTAGAAGAATCTCCAGGTAAAGAAGGTTGGATATGGTTATCTGGAACTATTGTACACTATGACGCGTTTTTGCAAAACATATATGACGGTTGGCAAGAAGCTGAAAAAAATAATAAAAGATTTCCTTGGGATGTAACATTTATACGTGCTATTGAAGATGGTAAGCCTGCTTGGGAAGAACAATTTTCTCTAAAAAAATTAGAACAAAAAAAACAAGAATACATAGAAGCAGGTAAAATTGACAAATTTGCACAAGAATATTTAAACGATGCTAGAGATACAGACTCTGCTACGTTTCAAATGGATAAAATTCAATATCATAACTATGATTTTTTTAGTGATGGTCAATTTTGTTATTTAAAAGGTAAAGATGAAATGATTCCTATATATGTATACTTAGGAGTTGACTTAGCACATACAGCTACAAAAACATCAGATTATCAAGTTATTATGGTTATGGGTATAGATGCTAATAAAAATAGATACATTATTGATTATTTTCACGACAAGATACCAGCTTTTGATATGCCAGAGCAAATTATAAAAACAGCTAAAAAATATAAACCTATAAGAAGAGTTGCAGTAGAAACAGTAGGTGCTCAAGAAATGGTGCGTGATATGGTAGAAAGAATGGTAAAAAAAGAAAAGAAGCTATTGCCTGGCATAAATTTAGGAGTAAGACCACCACACGGTATTAAAAAAGAAGATAGATTAGAAATGTCATTAGGTAGTATTGTTAATAGTAAAAAACTTTATATTAAAAAAGAACATACTGAGCTATTAGATGAATTGTTTCAATTTCCTAAAGGAAGAAATGATGATTTGCTAGATGGATTATACTATTCTGATTTTTTTGCTAAACCACCTAAAAGTACTGTAATCAAAAAAGAAGAGTATGAAAGTGTAGATGATTTGATGCCTAGAATGAAAACTAAAATAAATTGGATGACAGGACTAAAAGTATGAGAATTCGTAGAAACCATAATAGTAAATTAGGTAGGGTTATGAAATCTAATTATACATTAGATAAATATATTGTCTACTTAAAAAGGGTGGAAGGCTACAAGAATAGAGTAGGGGATACGTTTTATCCATATGAATCACCAGAAGGTGGGTTAAAAACTATTGGGTATGGGTATAAGATTAAAAGCCTTGAAGAACAGAATGTTTTAGAAAAAACAGGTATGAACGAATACGAAGTTGAAGAAAAGCTTATTGAAGAAGCTGGAATATCTTTGTATAAAGCTGAAAGATATTGTAATAGAAAAAATTACGACTGGTCAAGAATTGACAAAAAATTAAAATATGCTTTAGCTGACATATGTTTTAATGTTGGAAGTTTAAGAACTTTTCCTACAACTACAAAATGTTTAGCTAATAATGATGTTATGGGAGCTATAGATGATGACCCAACAAGAAAAGGGTTTAAACATTACGAAAGAACCTTCAAAGATGCCGACGGCAATAGGAGAGGTCTTGCACGTAATAAAATATTTTATAAAGAATTTTTAGAGTCATATGTGGAGAAAAAATGATTAAATCAGAAAAACTATCAAAAGAAGTTAGAAAATTCAATTTAAAAGATAAAGTTCAAAAAAAGATTAAAGATTTTATGGATAGATTTACTATAGATGCTGAAAACAAAAGAAGAAAAGAATATAATGCAAGAGTTGACGCAGGACAGGCTAAAGAAAAAGTAAAATATTTACATACTTATAAAGGAACAAAATTTGACAAATAGTCATAAAGGAATAAAATGGTAAAAGAAGACCAAAAAGCAAGAGATAATAGAAGCATATTTAGAAAATATGCAGATGCAAGAAGAGATTGGGATGTAGAAGCTAGAGATGGCATTGATTTTACACTAGGAAATCATTTTACTACAGAAGAGTCAGATATTTTACAATCTATAGGTCAAGCAGACTTTACAGTTGATAGAATATATGCTGCTATTGATAAATTAAAATCTTTAATGACTTCTAAGCCAGTTAAGTTTAGTGTATTAGCTAGAGAAGATTCAGATGCTAAAATGGCTAATGTTTGGAAAACTTTGCTTGAATACATATATGACATATCAGATGGACAACATCATTTTAAACAAGCAGTTCACGATTATGCAACGACAGGTATGGGATATTTCTATGCATATATAGACCCAGAAAAAGATTTCGGAAGAGGAGAAGTTATGTTTACACATATAAATCCTTTTCGTGTTTATGTAGACCCTGCATCAAAAGATAGATATTTTAAAGATGCAGCAAATATAATTTTGTCAACCATTATTACAAGAGAACAGTTATTAGACTTGTATCCAGATATAGAGCAATTTTTAGATAAGATTGAAAAACATCAAAACTCTGATGTATATGACGATTATCCTGACTCTTTGAATAAAAACTCTCAAAAAGTATTTACACCTTCAGAAATAGATAATATGGACTATGATAGTGCTATAACTGATAGATTTAGAATACTTGAACGTTTTACAAAAGTAAAAGTTCCATTTTATAGAGTAGCCGATAATAAAGAAGAAACTGAAGTAATTATGAGTCAAGAACAATTTTTAGTTTTTTCAGAACAAAATGAAAGAGGTATAGCAGATGGAAGATATGAGTTTGTAGAAATATTACAAACTAGAATTAAAGTTACAGCATCTATTGGTCAAGTGTTATTATATGAAAATATTTTAGATACTGATACTTATCCAATAATTCCTATACCTAATATATGGACTAATACTCCTTATCCTAAATCAGATGTTAACAAAGTAAAAGATATGCAAAGATTGCTTAATAAGTTATTTTCTCTTGCATTGTCTCACGCACAAACATCAGCAGGATTAAAATTACTAGTACCACAAGGAAGTGTTGAAGATTTAAGGCAATTAGAAAAAGACTGGGCAAATCCTAATGCAGTTATAGAGTATGACCCTAGTTTTGGTGAACCTCATTATCCTTCACCTCAACCATTATCAGGTGAATTTTACGCATTGATAAACCAGTGTGAAAAATACATTGATTTAAATTTTGGTGTTCCTGAATTATTACAAGGTATGAAGTCAGGTGCAGCAGACTCTGTTAGAGGTACTATGCTTTTAGCACAAATGGGTGAAGGTAGAGGAGCAAGTAAATTAAGAGATATTGAAATGTCTTTACAACAACTAGGTAAAGTAATTTATCAAATGTCTAAAGAACATTATACTTTCCAAAAAAGTTTTAGAATTGTACAGCCTAATAATGATATTACTGAGTTTAGTGTAAATGCTAGACTTTATGATGATAAGACTAAAGAATTAATAAAAATTAAAAACGACATAACATCAGGAGCATTTGATGTTAGAGTCGTTGCTGGTTCTACAATGCCTTCAAATAAATATGCAGAATATCAAATGTATATGGAGGCGTACCAATTAGGGTTAATTGATAGAACCGAAGCTTTAAAGAAAACTGATATATTTGATAAACAAGGTGTTCTTGAAAGAACTGGTGAAGTTCAAAGAATGCAAAGTATTATTGGTCAATTACAAGACCAAATAAAAGTTCTTAGTGGTGACTTACAAACTGCTCAAAGGGAATCGATTGCTGACAGAAAACGTGTGGTTGTTGAAAAATTCAAATCACAGGTGGGTAATGCTGTTACCAAAGCGAATGCCGATACAAGAGTCAATGCTGAGAAAGTAAAACAAAAACAAAAAGAACAGGTGCAGGCTGATATGAGCTCTTTAATGTCGGAAGATATTAATGAGTTATGAGGCACATCTAGGAGGTTCAAATGAGTGATGAAACACTAGTACAAGAAGAAAATGTACAAACTTTAGAAGGTTCAGAAACTTCTGAAAATAATGTTATAAGTGAAGAAGAAGCAAGTCAACAGGATTTGAGTTCCGACGTAGCTGAAGATAATGAAGCACGTAAATTCCAGTCTATGTATGACAAAGCTCAATCTGAGGTAGAAAAACTTAGACCAGTAGCACAGCTATTTCAGGACAATCCTGAATTGGTCGATGTAGTTAGAAACCACTTATCAGGAGGTAAAGGACAACAAGAAGAACAAAAAGTAACGTTAACCCAAGAGGAGTTTAATCCTTGGGATGCATATACAAATCCAACTTCTAAGTCTTATGAAATGAGACAACAAGAAATTGATGATGCTGTGAATGCTAAAATGCAAGACTATATGTCTAGATTAGAAGCTCAAAGAGCTGTAGACAATTTGCAACATAAAGCACAAGCAGACTTCAAGTTGTCAAATGATGAAGCAAAAGAATTTGTACAATTTGTTACGCAACCTAGAGAACAACTTCCTCTAGATACTCTTTACAGCGTTTGGAACGCTAAAAAGAACGGAGTTATGACAAGTAATAATAATATTGAGTCTGTAAAAAAGACAAAATCAATTCCTAAGTCAGCAGGTCTAGTCCAAGGTGGAGAACCACCAAAGATTTCAGACAATGATGCAATGTGGGAAGGTATTATGAAAGCTGGTAACAGAGGTTCTATTGGTAAAGGTATCGCCAAAAAATAATCTTGGAGGATTAAAATGGCAATTAATAGTGGACAGCTGAAAGTAAATAACTTATCAGCTACAACTACAGCTACCGGTGCTACAAACACAGGTGTTGCTCCAGACCAAAGACGATTATTCAACTTATCTGATAGGATTGCTGAATTAGCACCTGAAGAAAGTCCATTTTTCGTTTACTTGAGCAAGACTGCCAAACTTCCTACTGATGATTCTTTGTTCCGTTATCTCGAAGACAGAACAAAAATTAATTATACCAGTAGAGAGTTTTTCATTGATGGTAATATGAATGGAAGTGCAGCTGTCGCAGCTGGCGACGATTTAACACTTACAGTAGAAAGTGCAAAAGGTTCATCAGGTTCAGCAGGACGTGTTGAAAACCTAGTTAAAGGAATGGTTATCGCAATTAGAACATTGGGAGACAGCGAAGGTGATGCTGGTTACGGTAACGTAATCGTAAGAGTAGAATCTGGATTAACTCAAAATTCAGCAGATACATCATTCTCAGCTAAAGTAATCTCTGTTTCAAGTACTGCGTCTAATATGAATAAAATTTTAGACGAACAGAGATGTCAGATTATCGGTTCAGCATACGCTGAAGGAACTGGTTCACCTGACGTATTTTCAGACACAATCGACGATGGATTTGGATATACTCAAATCTTTAAGACTGCTGCTGAAATTTCAAACACAGCACACGCAACACAGTTACGTGGATATGCAAATGAGTTTGATAGAGTCTTAGCTCAAAAACTAAGAGAACATAAAATCGATATTGAAAGAGCTATGCTTTTTAACCAAAAAGCAAGAATTGATGGCATTCAATATTCAGAAGGTCTTGTAGGACATATTATTAAAAATAGCTCAGTAGTTGGTGGTACAACTGATTTATCTTATGAATCAGGTAAAGCTTACTTTAGAACTGCTCAAGCATCTGAGTTAACTTATGATAGATTCCTAAAGGACTTTGAGGTTCTATTTGACCCAGCTCGTGGTGGTTCAAACGAACGTTTAGCATTATGTTCATTACCAGTAATTTCATTCTTTAACAAAATGGGTGCTGATGGTTTCTTAAACAAAACATTAGTAGATGGAACATCAACAGGTGTTAACGATGTTTCTCAGTACAGAGTTAATATGGATAAATTATCTGGCGAATTCGGTCATCAATTAATGGCTCTTAACACTATTCACGGTTCAGTGTATATGGTTAAAGAACCACTATTTAGAGGGCATTCATCAGGTATGATGCTTATGGCTGATATGAGCAAGCTATATTACAGACCATTAGTTGGTAACGGTATTAATCGTGACACTCAAGTAATGACTAATGTACAAGGTGCAGATGAAGACTTAAGAAAAGATATGATTCTTAC
>CEQB01000531.1_pt1 | contig 14477 bp, 37 predicted proteins | sample 530581 | NCBI WGS metagenome assembly CEQB01 (sample SAMEA2620588, study PRJEB7988) | marine metagenome | biome: marine biome (ENVO:00000447); feature: deep chlorophyll maximum layer (ENVO:xxxxxxxx); material: "saline water (ENVO:00002010), including plankton (ENVO:xxxxxxxx)" | depth 75 m
AAAAAACTTGAGTATGAAGAAGATATTGAGTTCTTGCAGTTTGAATCTGAAGAAGAAATGGATGAATACATAGACACAATAATCGAAGTAGAAGAATATTTAGAGGAGTTAGAAGAATTTGAGTTTGTAATTATAGAAGATATAGAAGAGATAGAAATAGATATGATAGACTTTTATATAGAAACAGAGTTGTTTCCTCCTACTGAAGAAGAAATCCAAGCAGATTTAGAGGAAGTACAGGATCAGATAAGAGAAGAAAAAGAAGATGAGTTGGACGAAGAGATACTTAGAGATGACACAAAGAGAGAAGATGAACTTCAAGATGAAGACATTTTTGTTGAGTCAATACAAGAAGATGTCGAAGAAGAAGTAGAAATCTTTGAGTTTTTTAAGGACGAAGAAGTTATAGAGCTTACTGAAGAAGAACTAGAAGAAGAAGTTGCAGAGATAGAAGAAGTTATAGAAGATATTATTGTAATAGATATACCTGAAGTAACAGAAGAAGAGTTAGAAGAATACACAGAAGAGGAGATAATTGAGTATGAAGAAGCTAAAGAAGAAGCAATACAAGAGTATGTACAAGAACTTGAAACCGAAGAAGTAATAGAGGTTATAGAAGAAGTTAATGACATAGGTGTACAGAACCTAGAGCAAGTATCAGAGGAAGTACAAGAAATAGTACAGGCTGTAGTAGAGGAGGCTATAGATGATATCGAAATACTTACTGAAGAGCAAGTTGAAGTTGTCGCTGAAGTATTACAAGTACAAGCTGATGACGTTGAGATTATTGCTGAAGCAGTACAAGAAGACGAAGTAGTAGCAGAAGCTGTAGAAGAATACGTTGAAAGAGCTGTAGAGAATGCTGATGTAGAAAACTATACACTTGCTGACGTTGTTACAGAAGTGCAGTATGAGAACTTCTTAGAAAATCCTATAGAGACTTTTGTTGATTTAGATTTTGAAGATATCACAATAGGCAGCATTGGAGATGACATGACACAAGATCAAAAAGAAAAAGCACAAGAGGTGGTAGTGCCAGTTATTTTGACTAGAATAGCTAGTATGGCTGCGTTTGTATTTAGGAAACAAATATGATAAATAAATTATGGAACTGGTTTGTCCAGGCAATAAAAGAAACTTTAAACCTTAGTTGGACTTTAGTAGGTTTAATTATAGCCACCCTGACACTTACAGGATCTGCACAGCAGGTCACTGGCTTAGCCACTGTAATTACACTAGGTGTTTGGTTACTGACCATAGGTTTTAGAAAGGAATAACAATGAAGTTAGATGTAGTGAGAACTCAGTTCGGTGCTGATGCGACAAATAGTTTGCTATTTATAGATGGGGAATTTGAATGCTATGGACTCGAAGATGAAATTAGAGATGTTAAGGTGTACGCAGAAAGTGCTATACCTTTAGGGGAATACGAAATAAAATTTAGAACTGTTGGAGGATTCCATACACGCACTAAGGCAAGGTATGATTCTAAGTATGGAGAAGGTTGGCATCTCGGTATGTTAGAACTACAAGATGTACCTAACTTTGAATTTATTTTGGTGCATAGTGGGAATACAGATGAGAGTACGGCAGGTTGTTATTTGGTTGGAAACACACAACAAGACTTAGATGTAAGTAAAGACGGTTTTATCGGATCAAGTAGAGTAGCTTATGAAAAAATGTATCCTAAAGTTAGAGATGCTTTAGTTGCAGGAGAGAAAGTAACTATAAAATATTCTAATATAAACCTTAATGAAATCATAGAAGAAGTAGTTTCTGAAGGAATAGACAATAAATCAGGTCCTACATACATGAATCCTGCTGATGTACAAGAAAAATTACAAGAGATAAGTGGAGAGATTCAAGTTTTGACTGCTATGCTTAAGGGTAGATTAATAAACTAGGAGATTATAAATGAGTGCAGACCTTAAAGACATGCTAGAACGTACAGGATGGACATTTATCGAAGCCTTCATTGGAGCATTAACAGTAGCTCCCTTGGTTGGTGTTGACGCAGAAGTGATCCAACTTGCTGCTCTTGCAGGTGGTGGTGCAGCTTTAGCAGTAGTTAAGACCTATGCTAAAAAACAAATCGGTGGAAACTCAGCATCAGTTAGCAAATAATTTAATTAAATACACAATTTCTTCGTAAACCCCTATAGACTGTGGTTAACAGGGCTAAAGGAGGTTTTATGCCTAAGAAAAAAAAACTATCCTCAGAAGAGTTAGGTAATAACTTTTACAAATCAGGATGGCAACCAGGTTATGAAATAGATAATGTAACTGGTTTAGGAGAAATCACACATGTTGGAAACGACCCCAACTATCAATCAAAGTATGATGAGATACTAAAAGAATGGGGTTTTGATCCCAATCTTTATGAAATAGACGGTCAAGTTCGTGCATCTAGTTGGCAGACCCAACTGAAAGGGGGACAAGTAGAGACTTTCTATGCGTTTAAAGGACTTGTTCGTAAGAAAAAACCAGGACATGACAAGTATTTCAAACAATTACTCAGTAAAGCTAGTAAGAAAGTACCAGTAAAGAAGTATGACAAAGGTGGAGACACAGCTTTTATGTTCTTTTGTAGTGATTGGCAACTTGGAAAGAAAGATTATGGTGTTGAAAACACTATAAAGAGATACGATATAGCTTTACAAGATGCAGTACAAAGAATAAAAGAGTTACGCAAAACTAATGTAGAGATAGATGAAATCTATATAGTTGGCATGGGTGATCTTACAGAAAATTGTTATGGGTTCTACGATTCACAACCCTTCAATATTGAGCTCACACTTGTAGAACAGTATGCTCTAGCAAGAAGTATGCTTATGAAAACAATAGATACATTCTTACCGTTAGTAAAACGTATTGTTCTTTGTGGAGTGCCAGGAAATCATGGCGAAACTTCTCGTTCAGGCAAAGGTCAAGTAACAACTACACGTTTAGACAACTCAGATACTATGCACATGGAAATATGTAGAGAGATTATGTCTGCTAATCCTGAAAGGTATGGGCATGTAGAAGTAAATATACCTGATGGTTTTCATCAAAACATAACCGTCAAAGGAAAGACCGTAGCCATGAGCCATGGACACATGAGCTCTGGCTCTGGCAACGCAGAAGCTAAGATAGAAAATTGGTGGAAGGGTCAGATGTATGGCTTCTTACCACCAGGAGACGCTGAGATTCTTGTGACTGCACACTATCATCACTTTCGTAGTAAGCAACAAGGAGATAGGACTTGGTTTCAATGTCCTTCATTAGATAAGAGCATAGACTTTACTGCTAGGACAGGTATGTGGTCTCACCCTGGAGTACTTACCTTTACAATTAGTAACAAAGGTTGGGATAACTTAAAAATATTGTAGTTTGTATGGTACATTGTGCCACTCTGCCTACACATGCCTGTCTGAGGGCAACCTCGCAGGTCTATAAGGTCAATGTTTATAGGGTTTCTAAAGAACCGAAGCCAAAGAAAGCAGATTTAGTTTGTTTCTTTAATATGTTTTTATCTAGTACAAATAGATCAGATTGATACCTGTCTAGTACTTTAGGTTTACCTACACCTGCAATTTTATATTTATGATTAGGTAGTTTAACTACCATAGCTTGTGGGTAATAGTTTTTTCTATACACTATTGGGAACTTACCCTGCTCAGTTGACTTAACTCCACCTCTGATACCTGCTTTTTCCATGTCAGGTACGTTGTAGTTTCTTGATCCACCTATTGTGTAATCTACAAATTGTATTCCTAAATACTTTTCAATGGCTACTTCCGAACATATACCACCAAAAAATCTTTTCTGTATAGATAATCCATCTATTTCGTATTGAGCTTCCTGTTGTTTTGCTTTTACTATTATCTCTGAGAACTCTCTTACTCTTTTAATATCTATGTCATCTAACTTAACAATAGGCTTGTATTTTAAATGTGGTTCTATAAGATACTTGTAACCTTTATTAATTAATAACATCTAAATTGTACATTGTATATTTAAGTGTGAGTTCTTCGCCTGGATCAATATCTTTTACAGTAGTCAAATACTTGTATCCGTTTATCTTGACAGTCTTACAGTTAGGTTTCTTGTTGTGATTAACAAAACCACCAAGAGGAGTTCTAATATATCTGTTGGGAAATCTACTATCTTCTACGTGAGATATACCTAGACTATGTCCTTTGCTTATCTTTGTAACACAAAATAAACCTAGCCCTTCTATATCCGATACTCTAATTGTTACGCAATCAGGTAAAGGTTTATAGTGCATTCTTTAGTTTATTTATCCAATCGCTACAAGTTACTTTACTTGTGTTGTCTGAGTTAAGGTATTGTTTTGCCTCTGACGCAAGGCTATCAAGTCCTTTATCAATTGCTTGTGTTATTAGCTTTTCTAAGAAACCTCTTTGAGGTTCTGTCATTGGTTCTTCTTCTCTTCCTTTTTTCCAGTCATCGTTTGTAAAGTCCACGTCTTTCTCCTTTTCTGTTATGTCTTTTACTTCACTTAAGTTTTCTATAATCCTGTTTACTACTGGTTCATTGCCTCTTCTTTCTTCAAAAGTGTCGGCATGTTTTGTAATATATTCATCAACTAAATCTAAGAATATTACTATGTCATTATCGTCCCATTGTTCAAGAGATTGTTTGTTTATTTTAATTACTGTCCTATTAAAACAATCGTTGTAACATTTTTTAGCAAAATCCTTATCTTCTTTGCAACTTACAAATACCATATCTTTCAATGAGTTCTCAGTAATTCTTGGTTTAGAAGGGGATGTCCCAGTCTCTTGTGTTACTTTGTTTTTTTTTACAGGTGGAGTGACCGTTGTAGTTTTATTAGCGTAGTGTTCTTCTTCAGTTACTTCGCCTGTCCACAAGTGTAACCCAATACCATGACGCATTGCACCACGTTTAAGTGCGTCTGACATACATAGCTTTAATAGTTCTCCCTCTGTATTGTTGTTGGCTACGTCTATATTATCAACGTCTCCTACCTCGTCATGTGATACACCAAACAATGTAAAAGTAGTTACTGCTCCTCGTACTCTGCCTTCACTGTCCCTAACAACCTCTTTTAATGTGTGAGACCACTCTCCATAAGCTTGATCATTTAGTCTTTTAGTAACTAAATGGTGTGGTACATAATTACCAAATTTACCTTTTGGTGGTGGCTTTACTTCGTCTTTACCGAATGGTTTAGTTAGTTTCTTTTGTGTTTCTTTATCCATTTTCTTTATCCTCGTTTATTAATTTGTAGACACGTTGCCTACTAAGATTAGTAATTTTACTAACCTGTATTACTGAAAGACCTTCTTCCAGTAATCTTTTTATTAGTCTAGTCCTGTCGTCTGACAGTTTTTGTAGCTCACTTCTTTTAGTTTCAATTAATAAATTGTTAAAGTTTAATTCGTCTATCAACTTATTCATTTACAAAACCATTGAAGTTATCGTCACTATCCCACATATCAGAAGGTTCATTTAGTTTTATAAATTCAAACTTCATTGTTTCTACAAGTTTAGTAAGTCTTAATATATCGTCTAACATTGCTAATGTAGTAAACAACGTTGCTACTACTAGCAATGATAAGACTGAACCACCGACAATAATTGCTAAATCCATTATTCCTCTTCTTTAAAAGCTTCGTTTAGTATTGTGTCAGGGTTGTCTGCAACGTATTGACCCTTCTCGTTTCTTGCTCTTACAAGATCACCATCTTCGTCTTCTTCTATTGTTTGTATTACAACAGGTATGTTTGCAGTTAAAGTTGTAAGTATTATTTGATTACCTACTCTTATTGCTGAAGCTTTGAATACTTGACTATCGTCTATCTTTAGTTGTAATAATTCTTCAACTAAGCTTTCTACTGTTTTTTCTTCCATTATATTTTATCCTTTTCTATAAGCCACCAAGCAAAATAATTTACACCAATAACAATTCCAATTATTAAAATGGTATCGATCATTCTTCTTCTAGGCTTTCTCTTACTTCATTCATAGTTTGCATGTTAAAATTAAAATCAACTACAAACTGTTCAATTAATTTATCAATCGTATGAACATCATATTTATTTAATTTGATACTTGTTTGTTGAACCTCTTGTCCACCACAAGCGTTAGCTAAATTGATAGCCCATTTTTTTAGTGCCTTAGGCTCACTAAATAAATTAGCCATAACGTTCTCCTTTTCTGTATTGTTTCCTACCTATACAACAACAGTAGAAGATTGAGTGAACTTAACAACATATCGTCCTGCAACGTCCTTAAGTTGTCTGATCCTCTTGTTTGCTTCAACAAGACTGTCAAACTCCCACATCATTTCTTCATTGCTGTATATATCAATAGCTGTAACTATATACATCATATTCATAATGTTATCACACATTTACAATTAATGACAACAATCATTGTATTTCCTTTTCTTCCCTGTCTGCTAGGTATTCGTCTGTAAGCATGTCCATTACTAAGTTAGGATCAGCTTTATAATCTTTGTTATTAAACACAATCCAATACTCTCTTTTCATATTGTTCTTATGCCGTTCCTAATATTTTTAAGAAGTTGTGTAGCCTGTACTAGCTTTTTGTAGTCCTCACTATCCTCACTCTTGTTCTCAAGTGTCCAACTTACTATGTCTTTATACTCTTTATCCGTTATGAATTTCATTGTGTTCCTTTCTATATCTAATTCTTCGTCTAAATCGTCTAATATAACTTCGTCAAATATCATAGTTCATTACCCCAACTGTCCCACCCTTCAACAGATTGCCTAGCAAATAGTTCTATGCGTGGTAAATCACCTGCTAATTCAATAATTTTGTTTCTTACTATCTCAGGTTTCTTTGAATGTTCCTGCACTGGTTCTTCAATAATGCTATGAACACTAGCACTAACTCTCTTTGGTTTACCTTTGACTGCAAGTAAACAAACCTCTGCATTTGATCTAGTCCACCTTCCCATACCCCAAAAATTTGTATCAGTAGATACTTTGTTTTTCTTTACCCAAGTAAAAGCATTTGTTTTATATGTAAATCCCCATGCCTTTATTACTTCTTCTGTCTCAAATATTTTTGGGAAAGTAGTCCACATAAATAGTATTGCATTTTCTTCTGTAATATCTTTAATAGGTAGTCTTGCAATATCTTCTATTGACATTGTCTCGTAGTATCTTAATGCTCCTCCTCTATGTTTAGAGGGATCATCATAACTCCAAGGTGGATCAGCATATATAATGTTGTATTTTTTATTAGGTAGTTTCATTTGTTCCTTTCTTAATTTTTCTACACCTGCCTACACAATCCTAATATAATTCCTATTACTTAAATTAGTTATGTACTATACTTAGATTAAGATCATCTTTATTCATATAAAAATGACCTTTCTTTATTCAATAATAACCACTAGCAATAGTGGTTATTATTTAGAATGGTTTATCTTCTCTAGGAATGTCCATACTTCCTTCATAAGCCATGTCATATAGTATCTCTGCATTCCTTAGCTCTTTGTATAAAGAGTTTAAGTATGCTCTTTGTTGCCGTAATAAGAACCTCTGCTCATTGTGTCTAGCATATCTTATATCACTCCAACTAGATTTTTTCTGTTGTGATATTCTTTCTAGTTCTTTATCTATTTCTTTTATCAAATGATCTAACATTTCGTCTGCCGTAACTTCGCCCATGCCGAATACATTTTTTTTATTTGGTGTCATTCTTCCTCCTCTACATAAATATCTAAACTTTCCCCAGTTACTTCGCCTAAACCTATGGCGTGTATCTGCAATCTTTGATATTCTTTTTCGTGGTCTTTAGGCATTAAGTAAATGTTTACATTCTTATTACCACTTACATACTGGATAGCGTCAATCAGTTCTTCTACCTTCCATTGTTCTGTACTTTGTATCATTCCTCCTCCTCGTGATCGTCTTTCCATATAACTACTAGACCTCCTAATTCATATTCAGCTATATCATTATCATTTAGTTCCTCTTTGGAATATGTGCTTGTATAACCCCAATTAGTATGTCCGTAATTATCTCTACAATATTCGTCTAAATATTCTGTTGCGTCTCTACCCATTATTCCTCCTATTCTTTCCAATTATATTTTTTAGCTAATTCAAATAAGCTAACAAATATATGGTGTTTATCTTCTTGTTCTATGTGTAGTTCCAAATCACTATCTATAAATAAATAGTTATTACTTTCTTCCCCAAACATAGACATATAGTCCTCTTTGTATGCGTCATAATATTTATTTAACATATCTAATATATCTTGTTTCATTATTCCTCCTCCTTAAGATCGCCTGTCATTTCATACCAAACTCCACCGTCTTCTACTTCGTCCTCATACCATTTTCCATATTGGAATTTATCTTCTTCACCATTAGACCAACTCTCATGTGCCTCCTCAAAAGTCTTAGCACCTTTGATACCTAGCCTATATGTTTCAGTTACAACTAATGTATAACCTACTTCTTTTTGTTTATTCATTCGTCCTCCCCAAACATATCTTCCCAACATTTACCATGTGTTCCTGATATTAATTGTTCTTTTTCTTCTACCTGTAAAGATTTAACTGCGTCTTGAATAAATGCACCCTGTCTTAATTCAAATAATTCTCTAGGGAGAATTTCAACTGTTCCACCTCGTCCACAATGGAAACACAAACCTGTGTCCATTAAATAGGTAAATTCACGAGTTGCCTCGTTATATATTTTTTCAATTACTTTCATACTTTCCTTTCTAATCTATGTTTATTGGGTAATGACAATGCGAACAAAAATATACTTCTTCTAATACATTCTCAGTACCAACAAACTTGATCTGATCTCCACAACATAGGCAATTAATACTTAAACCTTCTAGCCTATTTGTTTTAACAACATGTTCAAAGAATAATATATTACTCATTACCACCCCTCTAATGTGTCAATATCTTCTAACTTTATCTTGTAATTATTAGCAACTTTCTTTAATAATATTTTTGTATAGTATCGCTGATCGCTGTTCATATCATTCACAAACGCTTGACAAAATAAATATTCTATTGCCTCTAAACAATCGTCTTTACTAACTTCGTTTATTTGTTTACTCATTGTCTAACTCTCTTGTGATAATGTCAAAGACCTGTTCTCTTACAAAGCTATCAATATTGTAAAAGCTGTAATAGTATTTCTTGTTATCAATACCTCTTAACCTTTCAATATCTAATACTTTTATAATTGTTTCTAGTATCTTGTCTTGTGTGAAACCTTCATACTCTTTATAAAACTCTTGTATGTAAGCAACACCTTCAATCAATGAAAGCAGATCGCCTTCTACTTTGAAATCGTAACTCGATTTTATTTCAATCTTACCCATTTGTAATAAGACTTTCTTTTTCTAAAGCAGATATTAAATCTTCTTTATCATATTCATAACTATCTACAAAGACTTTTGGTAAGCCTGACTTATCTAATTCACTAACAATATGATAAGTATATTCTTCCCAATGGTCTGTATCACTTGCAACAATACCAACACTCAAAAAGTCAAGTGGGTTGTCCTTCCAATCACTTGCAAATTTCATAGCTAAATCAACTACAAATTTACTAGCTAGGTATGGACTATCTTCAAAGCGATTATCCATTTCAGTATCTCTTAAGGTTTGTAGAAACTCAAGCAAGTCAAGTCCTCCACCTTCTAAATAGTTATCCCAATGTCTGTAAATTACAGCATTAGGTTTTTCTTTTTCCAACATTTCTACACTATCGTAGAATTTATATAGCCCTCTTGTAGCCATAATAACCTTCTTTCTTTATCTTGATTACATGGTAACAGAAGTTTACATATATGTAAAGTATTGTTGTTTCTTTCTACACTAGCCTACACCGTAGTTTCGTGTGATCGATCATAAAGCAGATCGATCATAAAATTGTATAAAAAAAACCCTCAACTCTAAGGGTAAAGTCGAGGGCTTTTTTCGGTTAGTTGGTGTTTAAGTATCTAAACCGATTGATTTTCTAAAGTTTTTAAACACATGATTAAAGGGTGATTCTTTACCTAAAAAAAAGTAAACAACCAACCAACAACACAAAGCTAGTTTAAATAACATTAGCTAACCTCTTTTTGTTTTTTATTATATTCTTCTAATTGTTGAGCTAGTTTTTTATATCTTTCCTCCGTAGTTCCAACAGGGTTTCCGAATATATCCTCCCACTCAACCTTATTTATATCTATATTCATTCTCTAACCTCTTTCTTTAATGGTGACTAAGCACCTCACAAGCACCGTTTAAAGTGCTTGTAAGCTGTTTATTCTTCTTCAGGTTCTTGACCTTCGAGAATTTCTTCCATTGCTTGACCTACTAATCTATGATATAAATCATATAAATTGCCCTGTAATATATCGAAGGGTGAAGGGTTTTCTAAACCGTAACTAAAATCAGAAACATTTAACCATACTTCAGACCATTCCTCACCAACTAAAGCAAAGCATTTTTCGATTAACTGATAATAATAAACTGGAATAAAACTATCAACAATTTCATTAAAATCAGAATCTTCAAAACTTGCCCTCAGTTCTTCGATTGAATAACTAGCGATCAGATCGCTCTTTATATCTTCGATTAAATCGTAACTAGATAACTCTTTAATTTCTTTCATTAATTCACCTCCCTTAGTTTTCTTTGGAGTTGGTACTCCATTTAGATTCCTTAACTGTTCTTCTTCAGTTATATTTAATCTTGGCACTTTGCCTCCCTTAGTCCCAAAATAATTTGCCGTCTTGTACAAAGTGAGAACCGTCCTCGGTCTTGTGTGTGTAGTGTTCCTCGTCTATCTCGGAAAGTTCTTCTGCTTTTCCGTGGTCTTCCGTCACACTCCAACCACATTCATTAAGTCTTACCGTGTGCATATTCTCACCACCATTTGAGGTGTATTCTGTAATATATTCTTCAGCCTCGCTCTCACTATCAGCGAGAACATAAGCCTCGCTCTCTTGTGTATAAGTTAATTTATATATATTCATTAACTCACCTCCCTTTTTAGGTTTTTAACATTTCCTAGTATTTCTTCTAAGTCCATAATTTGAATATTTTGACTTGCCTCAAATTGTCTTAATCTTCTTTTATGGTCTCTCTTTGTACTTTCGATTTTAAATTCAATAAGTTTAATTATTGTATCTAAGTAATTATCCATTAACTAACCTCCCTTTGTATGTTTTTATATTGTGCTTGTACTTCTTCCGAAAGTTTATAGACTCCCTTAGAGACTCTAACCATTCTTCCTTTGAGTGTGCTTTGCCCTGTAATTCTTCTTACATTATGAGTAATAATATTCAACTCACTTGCAATAGTTTTATTATCGGCAACGCCAACTTTATTCAAGTAGTTTTCTACTTGTTGTGTTTGTGTCAATTTCATATTAACTAACCTACTTTCTTTATTCATAATTTAACAATAGCAGTTTACAAATCTTATGCACTAGATTTTATAAATAATTATCTAGCAACGTTAACCCTCCCAGTAGTGTTTCAAAAAAGGTACAGGGTGTTTTATTTAGGTATCATAACGGCACAAATGCACAAGATTATTTATATATTTTGTATGCAAATAAATCTATATGTAAAGTATAGATATAGATTATATGCAGGTAAACAGGCAGGGTTTAACCTGATCCCCACCATATTTTTATATGAGACCTTTAAAAAATAACTGTTAATTTTGTACTAAATATACACAATATGTAGTAGGTACAAATACAGTAAGTACAATGTATTGTGTAGTACCGATTCACTGGCTGTTGAAGCGTAGCGAGCCTATATGCTGTAAAAGCTATTTTTGTTTAATTTTTATTGTTCCAAGATCCTTGAGTATTAGGTTTGTGTTTCTGCTTTATACTTTTGTAAGTATTCCTAACTTTCTGCCCCTCGATGGCAACTTTACTTGTAACAATGTACTTAATAAAAATATTTGTTAGGACATACTATAGCAGGTCGTTAATGAATGTGTAGTATTAATATTGAGGGTTGCGTATGGCTAGGAGTTTCCTCCTTTCGCCTAGTTACCTCTACGTAGCCCTCAGGTTTCTACTTGATTGTTTGTAAACTATGGTATACTTATGACTCAATACAATCCCTTGTATTAGTACTTAATAATGGTAGGGCGTCTTAGACCAAGGATGTTGGAACTAGCAATAGCAACAACATCCTCCTACCTAATAAAAAAATTTTTTTTACACACTTAATTTACGGATCTATATATATTGTAAGTACACAACAATTAACAAGCATAGAACCCTGTCGCTGCCCTGCCAGGGTTTTGTGTTATACTGAGAAAAAATAATATAGGAGTTTTTATGTACGGAAAAATGTATAGTAAGCCAAAGAAAAAAGGCAAAAAAAGAAAAAAGAGAATGTAATGCCACACGGTGGACCAACTCCAGATAGAGTAAAATCAACTATGAAACGCCTGGGTCTTGAAGGTGTAAACAAACCTAAGAGACAAAAGTCAGGTGGTAAATCGCATGTTGTTATGGCTCACTATGGCACAGAATATAAATTAATAAGATTTGGACAAGCAGGTGTGACTACTGCAGGAAAGAAACAAGATGCTAGATCAAAAGCTAGAAGAAAATCTTTTAAGGCTAGGCATGCAAAAAATATTGCAAAAGGTCCTAGTTCTGCAGCATACTGGGCAAATAAGGTAAAGTGGTAATATGCCAAAAGGTAAAAAAGGTTATTCAGCCAAACAAAAAAAGATAGCTAGATTAGCTCCACCATTTGATAAGTTGACTGGTGCAGATTTTAAAAAGCTACGTAAAAGCAAAAAGTTATGAAAGTTAAAGGTGTAGATGTTTCTAAGTTGACCAAGAGTCAACAGAATGCTATGAAAAAACATTCTAAGCATCATACAAAAAAACACATGCAATACATGTATAACTCTATGAGAAGAGGTAGCTCTTTTAATAAAGCACATGTCAATGCACAAAAGAAAGTAGGAAAGTAATGGCAAAGAAACCTAAAAGAAAACCAATTAATGCACAGACAAAAAAAACATTACAAGCTAAAGCTGCAAAATCTAAATACACTTATGGTCAATTAGCACAAGTGTACAGAAGAGGTCAAGGTGCATATTTGTCGTCAGGATCTAAATCAGCTTCTATGGCTGCTTGGGCTATGGGAAGAGTAAATAGTTTTATTCGTGGTGGACACTCTCAAGACAATGATATTAAAAAGAAAAAATGAGAAAAGTTCCATACGAAAAAGGTGTTCCTAAAAAATATTTAGAAAACAAAAAAAATTCAAGATCATCTGTTGCTCGTGAAATAAAACGAACTTCTAAAGCATATAAAGAAGGTAGATATATAGATTTAAAAGCAGTACAGAAATCAAGAGCAGTAAAAAGAAAGAAGAAAAAGTAATGGCACAAGTAAGTTGGATGTGGGGTGGCAAAAGATACTACGGTACTTTAATACGTGAAACCAAGACTCACAAGTTTGCTAGAACTAAAAATGGTAAAATAAAAAAAATTAAAAAATAGTTTTGATTATACAATGTCCTCGCTGTGGTGGAGATTTACTACCAAGTGATGATATGAAATGTACAAACAAAGATTGCAAGAATTATGGAAAAAAATAAACTGTGTTACGCAGCAGGATGTCACAGACCTTTACCAAAAGGTCGCTCTAAGTTTTGCAGTGATCGTTGTTCTAATCGTATAAATCAACAAAAGAAAAGGGCAAGACGTCAAAATAAAGAGTGGTCACAAGAAGATGACATTTTAAATATTCCTAGTCAAAAAAAGAATGTATCGTCTAGACGTGGACAAGTTTATGATGACATTAAAGAATCTGGACTTGCACTTGAGATTTATGAAAAAACAAACACTATTGCAGGTGTAGCAAAAATATTAGGAACTACAGATGCTGCAGTATCTATGGCATACCAGGCATATTTAGAAGATGTAAGTATAGCTAATGAACAAAAAAATTGGTCAGTACCTCAAGTTGCTGAAAAAACATTAGAGGACTTTGATAAATTTAGAGCAAGATATTTTAGAACAGAACAAGGCATACCGTATGAAACACCAGAGTTTCATGTCAAGTGGATAGAACAGATTATGAATACCATAGAAAATGGTGGTCAAAGAATGATATTATCACCACCTCGTCATGGTAAAACAGATTTGCTTATACATTTTGTTATTTGGTTGATATGCAAAAATCCTAACATAAGAATTTTATGGGTAGGTGGTAACGAAGATATATCTAAAAATGCTATGGGTTCTGTATTAGATCAATTAGAGTTTAACGAATTACTTATAGAAGAAATATGTGGACCTGGAATAAAATTTAAACCTAAAACAAAATCAGCTAAGTCTTGGTCACAAAGTGGTTTTACTGTTGGTACGAGAACGGTTACTGGTATCAAGAGTCCGACCATGGTAGGTATAGGTCGTGGTGGTAAGATTCTATCAAGAGACTGTGACATAATTATTGCAGATGA
>CEQB01004206.1_pt1 | contig 14380 bp, 16 predicted proteins | sample 530581 | NCBI WGS metagenome assembly CEQB01 (sample SAMEA2620588, study PRJEB7988) | marine metagenome | biome: marine biome (ENVO:00000447); feature: deep chlorophyll maximum layer (ENVO:xxxxxxxx); material: "saline water (ENVO:00002010), including plankton (ENVO:xxxxxxxx)" | depth 75 m
GCTAACTCAGATAGTGCTACTAATCATATATCCAAAGCTATGATATTCCAAGATACAACTAATTCTTATTATCGAGGAAACTTGGTAATAGCTATTGATGAAACCGCTGATGCTTCTACTGTAGCCGCGGCTGATGAAGTAATAAGTATTGGTGCATCTACTACTACTTTTAGCAATAAGGTTTATATTAATCAAAGTGCAGATAGTAGTGCTTTAAGAATTTATGGATACGATGATGTATCGTCTAATTATGCAGAACTGTTTGTAAATGCCTCAGGTTATACAGTTTTAGACTCTGATACAAATAGAGGTGTAGAAATTAGAGGGCATGGAATAGATTTTTATGTAAATAGCGGTGGAACGCATTTTGCTAGAATGACATATGATGGAAAATTTACACCTATGACTGATGATGCTTATGATATAGGAGCTTCAAGTGCTAGATGGGATGATATATTTGCAACTAACGGAACAATAAATACATCAGATGAAAGACGAAAAGACAATATAAAAGATACAAATCTTGGTCTTAATTTTGTAAATAAACTTAAACCAAAAGAGTATAAGTGGAAAGATTACACAAATGAAAAAGGTGAAAAAAGAGAGTTTAAAAGAAAACATCAAGGTTTAGTTGCACAAGATGTCGAACAGACCCTTAAGGATATTGGATTAACTAATAATGATTTTGCTGGTCTGATATATGATAAAGAATCCGATATATATGGATTAAGATATAATCAACTTATTGCACCTTTAATTAAAGCAATACAAGAATTGTCTGCAAAGGTAGAAGCTTTAGAAAGTAAATAACAAAATAGGAGAACAAAATGGCTAAAGATAAAAAAGAACAGCCTAAGTTAAACTTTGATGATAAAGAATATATCATTGAAGATATGTCTGATGAATCAAAGAGGATTCTAAACCATATTAACGACATTCAAAACAAGCTAAATACAAATGCTTTTGTAAGGGAGCAGTTAGAAATTAGTAAAGAAGGTTTTATTAATATGTTAAGAGAGTCTTTAAAAGAACCTGAAAAGGAAGAAGCAGAGGCGTAAATGGTTATTCGTAGGTCTAGTCAAGGTTATCGCATAAGGCTCCATAAAAACACAACTCCCGGTGCTGTTCGTTCTAAAACGTACCCAGATGGCACAGTTGAAACCTTGACTTACCCTACGTCTGGATATGAATATTTTGTAGAAGTTGATGGAGAAGTTGTAAAAAGATCTAGCACTTTTAAGAACGCAGAGATTTATTACGTTGAGGAATGTGCAAAAAAGTATGATAATGGACATGGAAGATTAACAATCGGAGAACATCACATTGTAAATGGAGTAGCAACTTCACAATCTGATTATCCTACAGAATCTAATACTATAGCAGAAATAAAAAAGTTTTATGACATAAGAGGTATTTCTTATGGTTCTAACGAAACCAAATCAGAATTACTTTCTAGGATAGTTCCTATGATGGCCGGAGACACAGAAGTGTCTAAACACATAAAGAAATAATATGGATAGCTTAAAAGTATCCGGAGCAAGCTTTGCTGGTATGGGGGTGGTGTTTATGGATTTACTACCTTACTTTATTGGTGTTACTATAGGAGTTATGAATATTATATATTTATACTATAAAATAAAAAAGATAAAGGAATCTTAATATGAATATTAAAGAAATGTTAATTGAAAAGGCTATTGAATCTGCAAAGAAAATGGCAGATGAGCAAGCAGATAACGTAGAGGGTATGTTGATTGAATACATACAGTCAGAAGAAGTAGAAAAAAAGTTGGCTGAAAAGATGGATAAAGCAATAAATATTCCTTTTGTATCCGATCAGAAAGAAGAGCCAATGTTTAGAGAGTTTGCTGACATCCTTACAGATGTTGTAGCTGGTGCTGTAAAGATGGTAAAGTCTAAGGTGTAACTGTAGGTAATGCCAAAACAGCTTTACACTTTAAATGATTTTTCTGGAGGTATCAATAGTTTAAAAGACCCTAGAGACATATCTAATAATGAATTAGTACAAGCCTCTAATGTAAGTTTAGAAAAGCAAGGTGTGATAAAACCATCAGGATCGTCAGCATCTCATGGAACTGCACAGGTTATAACAAGTGAGGTTGTTTCAGGTCATGGTCTTACTGTTCTTGAATCTGATTATCAAATTGAAAGTACAACAATTACATTTAGTGCCGGTTTGGTATTTAATGCTAATTCAAGTGGGAACAACATATTTTCAACAGATGGAGTAAGTGGTAGCGTTGATAATCAAATAGCTAATGCTCTTTCGGTTGGTGACGTTATAAATATAAACCAAACAACTTCAGGAACTGCTGGTATAAACGGTACTTATCAAGTGGTAAAAAAAGGAGGAACTGGCAATAATTTTGTTTTTATTCAACCTTCTTTAGCTGGTGGCAGTTCAATAGTTAATATAACTGCTGGCACTATAACTAAAAAAGCTTTAGGCGAAAAATTAATTGCATTAGCTGACTCAAATACAGCATCGGTTGATATATATTCAGCTAATAGTGACAAGTGGAATGACACAAGCTCAAGCCCAGCGGATAACCCAAAAATTGATTTATTGTTTGAGGATGATGGTACGAATACAGACGTGAACCTAACATCAGATTCTAAAATAGGGTATTATGTTGCCGATGGCAATTTAAGGGCATCTGATGCTAATTTTGATAATCACGTTAGAGTTAGGTGGTATGGACTTACAAAGAGAGAGCACTTTAAAGGGCTTGCTTATTCAGATTCTTTTTTTGATTACTTTCAAGCTTTTAACACTTTAGATGCTCCAACCGTTGGTGTAAATGGTTCTGGTGCCCCTACTGCTGGTGCTGGATTTAATTTAAACATTTCATTGTCAAGCGATGCTAATAGCACTTGGGGTGCTGATGTGTATCAGTTAGCATTTAGTTTTATATATGATGGAAGTCAAGAGTCTTTACTGTATATACCTACTAGCAATAATACGTTTACTGTAACTGCTGGTCAAAAAGTTTCTTTTACGGCTATAGCTACAAAATCTTTCAATCAAAGACTTTCCGGCGGTAGGGTTTATTTTAGACCTAACGGATCAACTAGCGACCCTTGGGTGATGTTAGCTGATATAGATTTATCCGAAGGTGCTAGAGCCTCACTCGACTCTAATTATGTTGCTTGGACACACACATCCGGAACAACAGCTTCTGTCTATACAACTGGTACAGTAGAAGCTTTAAATCCAGTTTTAGACACCTATGAGACCATTAATGGTTACCCACCTACCGTACCATCTATAAGTATAGGTAGGAATGGAGAAGCTTGGAAAACAGCAGTGGTTTGTAATCGAAGAGCGTTTGTTGCAAATGTAAAAGTATATGAGGAAAATGGAGATTCTCCTACCATATTTGGAGATAGGCTTATGTATTCTATGCCTAACAGGTTTGACACTTTTCCATCTTTTAACTTTATTGATGTTGTTAAGGGGGATGCAGAGGACTATGTTAAGCTTGAGTCTTATGCTGATAGGATATTAGCGTATAAGCAAAAATCAATGCAGATAATAAATGTATCATCACCATCAGATACTAACTGGTTCTTAGAATCAGACTTGAAACATAATGGTGTTAAGAATCCGGGTGCTGTTTTTAGAACAGATTTTGGAGTTGCTTGGGTGAATGAAAATGGATGTTATTTATATGATGGTAGTCGGATTTCAAATTTAATTGATAGCAAGATAGATGATTCTACTTGGGCTTCATTTATTAATGATACGTCTGTTGTCGGTTACGAAAAAAGAAAGAAACAAATTTTAGTTATTAAGAATGAAGATGGTTCCGCTTCTAATACAGGATATTGTTACCTGTACGATATAAAAGCACAAGCTTGGAGCCAAATTAACACATTAGCAACAGATCAAAAAAGATTAACTAATTTTTCCATTGATCACAATGGTGATTTAATAATAGCGGAAGATAATGGTGCTGGCAGTGTTAATGTTGCTAAATATTTACCAGACTCATTAAAAGATAGCGGTACAGATTCTTGGGTAATCCAAACTAAAGATATTGACTTTGGACAGCCCGCTATAAAGAAAAAGATATATGCTGTTTATGTTACTTACAAAAGTGACAATGCACAGACACAGCCTATATATTATGCTGTAGATGGTAGCTCTAGCTTTAGTCAATTTACTGGTAATTTTGTAGCTACTTCAAATGCTTATGCTAAACTAAAAGCAACGGCAACGCCTTTTACATGTCAGAGCATATCTATAAAAATAGCCAATCCTACTAATTCATCTGGCACATCTTCCGGTATTGAAATTAATGATATATCTATAGAGTATAGAATTTTACCAGTAGCTAACGTGGCCTAATGTCTTTTAACAGAGCAGAAAGAATTATAATCAATAGTAAGGAACAAAGCGTTTCTTCTGGTGATGTAAAGGGAACATTGAGCCATTCTCCGTCAGCTAGAAACATGAATGATGGTGAGCAGATATTCGCAAGGGAGTCTAATAAGCCCTTAGCTTTATATAAAAAATTTAAAGGTACATTATCAAAAGTTTACTTATCACATGATGGTAATCAAGTTGTAGATAAAAACCTATCTATTGGTAATGATATTGTAATAACTGGTAGCATTAATTTTAATAACGATGTTACTATTGGTAAAAAAATAACTGGTAGTAATCAAACATTAAGCATTACTACAGAAGAAGCTGTTGGCAGTAGCGTTACTCCAGATGGAAGCTTAAAGGTTTATATAAATGGTACGTTATATCAGATACCTGTCAAAGAAGTTTAAAATAAATAATTTGTATTTATTAATTGATTTGATTATTATTAAATTTAAAAGGATTATAACATGAATTACCCTCATAATAAATCAAAAGGATTTAAACCAATATCATCAGGGCCAAACATGACTGGCTACTATCTTGGCAACAAAACTAATTTGTTAAGCATGATGCAAGAGGGCGGTATGGCACCTAGACTGTTAGGTGATGTAACTTTAGCTAGGGCTTTGCAAAGAAGGTCTGACAGTGAAAAGTTAGAAGATTACCAAAGAAAAGAAGCAAAAAGACAGAGTAGGGGTAATCTATTTGGAAGTGCCCTTAGTTTATTAGGCGGTTTAGCTGGTGGGGCTATTGGTGGCCCAGCCGGGGCCGCTATAGGCTCTGGATTGGGAAAGGGTATTGGTAGAAGCTTTGGTGCTGGTAAAGCTACTGATGTAGATACAACAGGAACTGTTTATGGTCAAGAGTTATTTAGAGATGTAGAAAGAGCTGGTGAGGAGTTTGATAGCACGCTACTTGAAGATGCTTTGGTCTCCGGTGCAAAAGCTGGGTTGATTGCTGGGCTTTCACCTAGTGGTGGCATATACGGTGATAAATATAATCCTTTCATAGGCGGTAGTAAATTTGACTTGAGAAACCTTTTTAAACAACCAATGTCTCAGGGATTTATAGTTGGCCCGAATATAACTTAAAGTATATTTATATGAATACATTATTTGATTACATGCCTAACAAAACAGCTTCAAGCCTTCTTGATGGTATAGCTGGTTATGAAGATGGTGGCTTTGTAGGTCTTGAACATGGTGGTTTATATCACGATGATGAGGATCAAGGTTCAGATTCTGGGGTTGACTACTCTGGAGAGCCTGATTTTGGAGGTCAAGATAGAGGCCCTACAGGAACTTCAGGCTCTAACATAACTCCAGCTAATTTAGGAGTTGGTGGAATGAGTCAAGGTATGCTACAAAATATAATGTTGTCTGGTGGTGGAGATGCTTTAGCTGGAGGTTTGAACAATATGAATTTTACTACAGCTACCCCAGATGCTACCGCTGTGAATAACGCTTTTACAGACCCAGATATGGCAAGACAGTTTTTAGCTGGTCGTGGTATTCAGCTTACAGATGAGCAGAGAGCACTTATAGCAGACTTTGATCCATCAGGTATCCAATCCTCTGCTGACCGATTAAGAGATAGTTTATTGGGTATGTCGCAACAGAACTTAGCTAGTCAGGCTGGTACTGGTTTTGCTGGCCCAACAGGAGCATCTCAATATAGAGCTGGGCAAGTTAGCGGTCAGGCACAGCAGGCATTAGCTGATACAACAACTCAAGCAATTCAAGATTATCAATCACAAGTACTCGGTGGCGTTGCAGACCTTGTTGCTGGTGGTGCTGATATAGCACAGGGCCCAGCCCCAGTAACTAACCCTAACTGGAACCCACCTCAAGATGCTAAGTCTTATAACTTTGAAGGTTTAGATTATTACAATGCTCAAGGAACTTGGCGTACAAAAGATGAAATTATGGATATGATAAAGGAGCAAGTCCCAAATTGGGAAATGCTAGGGGGGCAAAATTTTCTTGATTCTCAGTTTAATTTAATGTATGGTTAATCACAATGGCTAACGGCCCAAGAAGTATATACAGTAGAAGGCAACGTATGGCTCCCGGCCAATACGACACCCCACTTGCAGACTTTTTAGATGCGTTACCGGGATATGTAAATCAATTTCAGCAAAATCAATTAGCACTTGAGAGACAGCAACTAGCTGATAAGAGGTATGAAGATTCTATAAAGAGACAAAGAGACAGAGATGATTATAACAAAAGAAAAAATACCTTTGATACAAATCTTAATATAGTTAGTCAGCAAGGGCCTCAGATTGTTAATAGGTATTTAAAGACAATGTCTAAAGATCCTAAATATTCTGAGTTTGTAACTTCTGATATTGAATCCATACTTAGTGAATCTATAAAAAATGATGATTCATTAAATAATATTGAAGCAACCTATAGTGATTTTACTTCAATGGGTCAAAAAGAATTATTTAGTAAAACAGCAGAGCTTCAAGGTTTTCGAGACACGCTTGATGAGGAAATAAAAAGAGTTGGGATACGTTCTGATTATTATAAAGGTTTACAAGGTAAGAGAGACGCTATTAGTAAAATTATAAATTTTAATGAGTCAAAAGAAGGTACGGATTTGCCCACTGAACAATGGAGTGCATCTCAGATAAGTCTGTTTGATAACTTTCAGAGTGAATTAAAAAAAGATTATTCCTCTTATATAAAAGTCAAGGAAGAATTTGATCGTGAATATAGAGTGCAAAATGAAAAAGACGCATTTTCAGGTAATGCAGACCCAATAATTACATCTTTAAGAGGTATTAAAACGCCCGGTGATAAAGCAGGTGAGGGTTTATTTAAATCGCTTAAAGATGCTAGGAATCGCTATATACTTTCTAAGTCTAAGATAGAAAACTTTACCAAAAATAATAAATTGTTGTACCCAGAATCTCAAACTAGAGAAGAAATAAAAGCTCGTAAAGAATTAGATTCTGAAAAGCAAAAATTTATTGATGATAATGCATCTTTATTTATTGAATTTTACCCAAGTATAGATTCTATTGAAGATTTTGCTAATTTATTAAGTGGCGATGACGAGCAAAGCGATTTAGCATATCAAAATTTAAAGAATGAGTTACCAACACTTAAAACTTTTTCTAGTGAAATTGAATCAGTGTCACAGATGGGAGATTCTGATACTGAAGTTTCGCCAAGCCTTGCAGTTAAAGAAGAAGAAGATAGAGACTTAGTTAAAAAAGAAGCAAATTTATTCAATAGAGATGATGGCATATCAATAAATAGATTTTCTTTTGATGGACAAGAAGCTATAATAGACTACAGTCAAACTAGAATTATTGGGCCCACAGGAGAAAAAGCATATTTAGTTGAGCTAGAAGATGGAGATCAAACCTATGTACCTGAAAGTAGCCTGCCTAAAGATGTGGTATCTGGAGCTAAAGTTAACGATCAATTAGTGAGTCTTTTAGATGATATGCAACTAACTGCTAGAGCTAAAACACAAGGAGAATCTTCAGCTCAAAACTTGGCTACTGATGATGTTGATATTTTACCAGACCAAACTATTGATCCTATGTTTACAGATCAAACAGGACTTATACCTATTCCCGGTTCGGTAGGAAATCTTCAATCGTCACCTCCCTCTAGCATAGAAAGGATTAAGTCTTTAAAAATAAAAGACGACAAAGGTTCTAATATATCTTTGGACAGTGTTGCTTCTTTTGATAAGCAAATTAATTCAATGTTAAAAAGAATTAAAGACTCTGAAGTTTTTAGACCTAAAAAATTTACAACAGATTACTTGCAAAAAACAAAAAATGAACAAATTAGATTGTATAATGATCTTTTAAGGTTAAACACTAGCATTATGGCTTTGCCTAGAACTAAGAAAAATACCGCTTTAAAGCAATCTATGTCTAATTTAATTAATAGAATGAACTCAGATATTGAAATTAAAAGAATACTAGATAAAGCTTCATCTGGCTTTATGGAAACCAGAAGAAATATAAAATAAAATGCCTTTACAGGAAGATGCCAATGCTTATTATGCAAGTATTTTGGATGATGCTGTTAGAAATCCAAATAAGTATTCTGGTTCAGAAGATTCAATACAGCACTTTGGCAACCTTTTAGAGAAATCCTACTATAAACCACAAAAAAATACTTCTTATTACGAATCTGAGGCTAAGAAAGTATTATCTAAAGAAGTTTTATATTCTGAGAATGAAGAAAGTTATGGGTACGACCCTAGTGATTTTTTAGAAGAATCAAATTTTAATTGGGTAAAAGAAGGTTACAATAGAAGTTTAACTGGGATGGTAGATGCTATTCAAAGTGGACAAAAAAGATTTGACATGTCCGGATATGAGCCGGGAATTGTAGCAGACTTAGCGGCCACTGTTATAAGCTTTGCTATGCCTGTTGATCTTGCTTCTACTCTTATTGGAGGGGGAGTAGGCGGTATTCTGGCCAAAGGGGCAACTAAAAAAGTAGCAGTAGGTTCTATTAAGGGGTTAGCCGGAAAGGAAGTTGCGAAAGAAACCGTTGATAATCTTGTTGAGAAGGGAGCTCAAGAAGCTACTGAGTTGTTAGTTTCTCAAAATGTTAACAGAACAGTTGCTGAAAGAGCTGTTAAAAAAGCTAGTAAAATTGTAACTAATAGAGTTGCAGATACAGCAAGTAAGGGTGCTGGCCAGTTAGGTTTCCATAGTGGATTGCAATCAGTTTTAAAGCAAGAAATTGATGCTGAGTCTGGTGGTTTTATTAAAGGGATACAGGAAGGTGATGTTAGTTTAGCACTCACTTTAAAAGATGCTAGTCAGGGTGCTTTATTTGGTGGCTTAACTGGTGCTACTGGCCAAGCATTAAGTAAGTATTTTGCAAAAAATTCTAAAGCACCTAAAACTTATTTACAGAATGTAGCACAGCAAACAGCTATTAAATCTATAGAGGCTACTGAGATAGGGCTTCTTTCACCTATTATATATGAAGATAGAGCTCCGACTCCTCAAGATTTCGCACAAGCATTTGGGACTGTTGGTATGTTGCACGTTACCAGAAAGTTAGCCAGTAAAACATCAGAGTTAATGAAAGCTGAAAAACCGATGATGACAACACAGGAGGCTGTTAGTTTTTTAGCTGAAGCTAAAATGTCAAGAGGTAAAAAGTCTGATATTTTTACATCTAGAGACGGACAGCAAATTAAAGGTGTTAAGATTACTACGACTGAAAAGGGAGTTGATAAAGTAACAGGTTCTGACCCAAAAACTAAAAATAAAATAGAGATGACAGGGTCTGATTTTATAGATCAAGGTTTTGCGAGGTCTAGTGGTCGGGTTAAAATGAAATCATCTGCTGATATAGAAGCATCTAGGAGAAGAGAAATATTTGGCACAGCCAGTAAGTTTGGTATAAATCCCACAGGAAAAGAATTTCATAAATTTGTTATAGATGCATCTGGCGGTACAATAATACCAAAAAAAGGGAAGAGTGGCTATAGCCAACTAACTCCGATACAAAGAGTTAAACTTTTAGATAGTATCAGGAAAAAGAAAACATCTGACCTTATTTATAAGACATTAAAAGATGAAGGATTTGATGATTACCTATTACCAAAATCTGTTTTTATGACTAAGTATTTTAGCGGTTTAGATGCCTTTAGGCAAACAAAAAACAGAGCTAACACAATACAAGAAATTAAAACATTTAAAGAGATTGACATGGCCGATGCTCGTGGTGCGACTAAAGGTGGACAGTATTTACAGATGTTTCAGGAGGCTGGTTTATACGAAGGGGGTTTATTCAGTAGGATATTTGGCAACTACAACAAAGATGTTAAGTCTCGTATGGATAAATTAAAATTAAAAAATCCAAAACTTTCCAACAGAGAAATTACCAGCTTGTATTATAGAGATTTAGGTACAAGGCTACAGAATAAAAACAACAGGGGTGATGCTGACGTTCAAAGAATCCGTAAGGTTTTAAACATAATGTATAAAGATGCTAAAAAAGATGGTGTTCCTGTAAAGGTTTTTGAAGATGATTATTTTCCGGGTTATGTAAAACCTGAAGTTTTAAGTTTACTTCAAAAGGACATACTAAAACTCACTAAAACAACTCCTATTTTTTTAGAGGATGAATTACACAAAAAGAGGTATGTACTTGAAATTATAAAAGATTTAGTAAATGGCAAAGTAGAAGGTCTAAATGAAAAAACAAAAGAGGCTATTATATATATAGCTAATGGGATAGGTAAAGATGGTAAATTTACAAGGGAAGAATCTTTAGCTAGGGCCTTGATGAGAGTTAGGGATAATATAACCCCTCGACTGTATAACGAGGTGGGGTTTTTAGAGAAAGCTAGGACAAATCCACTACCCCCTTCTTTTTATGAAAGAGATGCTAGGGTTGTTTTAACTAAGTATGCAACTGACACTGCTAAGAGGTCTGCTCAAGTTAAGTATTTTGGTGCTAAATCTGAAGTTATAACAGATAGAATAAACTCCTTAGCATCAGCGGCTGACGTAGCTGGTAAATTAGGAGATACTAAAAAATCAATAGCTTTAAATAGGTCTAGGGCAGTTTTAGAGCAAACATTTGCATCTTTCACTAATTTAATAGAGAACGATCCTAAGAAAAACTTACCACCTTATTATAAAAATATGTCAAATTGGTTAGTTGATTTTGAAGTAGCTACTAAGATAGGATTGGGGTACGCCACAATACCTAACGTAACTCAAACTGCTATTTCAACCGCTATAAAAGCTGGTTACTGGAATACTTTTAAAGGTGGTTACAAACTGGCAACTGATAGTAAGTACAGAACTCAGGTCAAAGCATCTGGTTTAAATAATTTATCTGTATTTCAAATGATGTCTGGATTAGAACCTTCAGATACTAGGATGGGTAGGATTGCCAATGCTATTACTAGAGTTAGTGGATTTCAGGGAATAAATAAATTTAACCAGTATTTGGGAGCCGCCGCAGGTCGAGAGTACATTAGGACTCTTGTTAATGCTAGGGATAATAATTGGGTTGTAGGTCAACGCTGGAGAAAGAATTGGGCTAGGCAAAACTTAGAAAGGCTAGGATTAAGTAGAGACCTAACAATGAAAGATTTAAAAACTAAACAAGGTATGCAGTCTGAGTTTGAGGCTATATATAGGTTTTCAAGAGATGCTCAACTTCAAAAAAATGTTTTAAATGATGCTTTAATATTTAATGATCCAAGATTTAGGCCTTTGTTTTTGTTTAAAAAGTTTGGCTATAAGCAGTTTAACTGGATTCGTGAAGAGCTTGTTTCCGAAGCTAAAAGCGGTAACATTTTACCAATGTTAAGGCTGGGAGTTGGTGGGTTTTTTGGTGCACAATTTGTAAACACTAGCAAAAAAGCTTTAAATTATTATTTAGCTGAATGGCATGGCGATGGTGAAAGAAAAGTTTACGATGAAAACAGGCTTTTCTTACCGGGCGTACCCAAAGGAACCATTCTTGATAATATAGACTATTCAGAATTGACTTATTCAGATTATCTTGACATGGCCGCATCTGTTGGTGCTTTTGGTTTTATAACAGATATAATAGCCTCTGAAAATAAATTAAGAGCTCTTGAATTTTTATTCAAACCAGCTATAATTCAAGATGGCATGAAAGGGGTTGAGGCTTTTGTTAAAATAGGGAAAGATACAAGAGATTACGGAATAGGAGCTGTAAAGAGGATGCCTAAATATATATTCCCTATATTTGGAACTGTGCCAAGAAGGCTTGCTTTTAGGTTGGAGACGGCAGGCCAAAAAGAGCAGTATAGAAAAACTAGAAAGGGTGCTATCAGACAAAGAATATTAGATGCTTTTATAAAAGGTAACGAAAAAGAGGGTTTAAAATTAATATACGCTTGGAATAATGCGAATCCATATAATATGTTATATTATGAAGATTATGGAGTTGATGCTATATATGAAAGATTAGAGTATAAAGCAAAAAAAAGGGCTATGCCTTAATCAATTTCAAATAATACCTCTTCAGCGTAAGCGTGCTCTCCAACTGATTTCCAGAACTCACTTAATTTCTGTAAATATTCATTGTTATCTATCATCCTTGTAAATCTCTTATTCATTAACTTTACTAACTTATCTTGCTCATGTGGTTTTAAGTAATCTTCAGGATTAAATTCTGTTCTCTCTCTTAATTGGCCACTGTATATCATTCTGGGTTTATTCTGACCATGTCTTTTACAAACCATAAAGAGTCCTTGAGTGAATGTATGTGTGTTATTACATCCCTCTTCAGGACATCTATAAAGATAAGTTTTTTCTTTTTTAAAATCATCCATTATATCCATTACTAATTACCCCTTCTTGATCTTACAATTTTAAATTCTTCACTTTGTTTTTTAGTGTGCTTACTCTTTTCGCTCTTTGTCATTTTAAGCCAACACTTTTCTAGTGCGTTTATCGTAGTATCATACCCACTAGCAGTTCCACAAAATGTTCTAGTTATGTTATCGTTTTTACCAGTTTGAGGATTATACCTTGATTTACAGCAAAAAGGACAAACAGTATTAGTTAAGCTACAAAATTCAAACATTACTCTAAAAAACCCCCTCTAATCTCTTGATTTTCGCATTATTATTAATTATTCGATACAAAGTTCATCTAAATTTTTTACAGATAAAAGCGGGCTGTTAGGCCCGCTATTTATCATTGTTGCTAAAAAGCTACGATTTTCCTAGAAAGGGCTATCGTTTTTACCTTTAGCTTCTCGGATACGGCCTGATAGGTACCTATTACCTTTCTTGTCTTGATTAATCCACATTGAAACATCTTTCATTTCATTGTTGATTTTGCCATTACCAGTATAATCAGGTTTGTTATCACCATCTTTCTTATACTTGTTCTTCCAGAGCGTAAACGTCTGGTTCTTTACTTCAAAATCAGGCATCTGATTTCTCCTTTTGTTTGTTGTTAGTTTTGTGGGCACACATAAGTTTAGTTTTTAACGATACTTGAGCCAACCAAGTCACTGTTAAAAATTTTTTTCCTTATATCAGCCCACTTTTTTCTCATATTCATACTAAGGCCTATTTGCTCCATCCTTTGATGGGCCGCACCATTTTCTGAAATCTTACCCTCTTTCAACAAATTGTTATAAACTTTGTATAAAGCTTTCTTTGTCAAAAGAGTTGGGTTCTCTTTATATATACTTTTATTATTTTCTTTTTTCATCTTTAGTAAACTCCTTTAGTAAAGATAGTAGCATAATATATTTTTCAAGGTCTAGCACAATGTATGGCTTACCTCGATCCTCTCTTATTACAACACCATCCTCGTTTTTTTCTGGTTTAAGCCACATAGCCATACGAGTCCTTCTCTTACAACCATAGTAGCGATTTTCAATTTCTATATCTCCCTTCTCATGTTGGGCTCCACCTCTATCTCTGTTGTATGCTTCAAGCCCATAATCTTTAGCCATCCTGACAGATTGCCTTTGTAGTTCTGCACCTCTCTGTCTATTTCTTTTACCCCTTCTTACATTTTTAGGATTCTTCATTAATCACACACCCCACATACTGATTCATCAACTACTTGATCTTCTGTGTCTCTATTTATAATTGCATCATTTTCTTTTTCAAGCATCTGTTCTTTAATATTTTTCATATCTTTAAGTAGTTTCTCGTAAGGCCCTCTGTATTGTCCGGGGTCTCTAAGGAAATACTTTAGAGCGTTTATGTGTAACTCTACTTCTTGTTTTGTGTAGCGAATTTTCGCTATGCATATTGGTTTTTTCATAGTATTTCATGTCCATGTTTAACAGGTAGATAAGCATTAGTCCTTATTGCTTCACCACCATTGATTGTTTTTCTAGTTTTAGTTTTCTTTATTTCAAAGTCAAATTCAAATTCGCCTTTACTGTCAGTAATCTTCCAGTACATAACTATCTTATCTTTTATAAGGTACAAGAAGCCAACAAACGGAACGCACAATAACTTAGATAGATTTTTACC